>Ga0302326_10000081_pt1 | contig 233813 bp, 240 predicted proteins | sample Palsa_T0_3_FD_202264 | JGI IMG/M metagenome (GOLD analysis project Ga0302326, IMG submission 202264) | Peat permafrost microbial communities from Stordalen Mire near Abisko, Sweden - Palsa_T0_3 | ecosystem: Environmental > Terrestrial > Soil > Palsa > Peat permafrost | place: Sweden: Abisko... | reverse complement strand
GGGCCACGCTTGACCCACTCGATGGCCTCTTCGAGGGACTTGACCTGCAAGATCGAGAAGCCGGCGATGAGCTCCTTGGCCTCGGTGAAGGGGCCGTCGACGACGGTACGAGACTTGCCGGAGAATTTGACGCGTGCGCCTTTGGAGCTGGGATGGAGGCCGTCGAGGGCGAGCAGGACGCCTGCCTTGCTGAGCTCTTCGTTGTACTTGCCCATTTCGAGCAGGAGCTGTGGATCGGGGAGGGCGCCTTCTTTTTCTGCCTCTGGGGTTGATTTGACGATGACCATGAATCGCATTGCGAAATCTCCTTTGGGTTGAGCGATGGTTGAGTGGCTTGTTTTCGGGTTTAGCTATTTGTTGGCTAACCGGTGAACTCAGATTGAGAGCGCAGTTGGATCGCTGTTGCTCGCTATCGTACTGGCTCTCTGCTGATACGTCGAACGGGGTGTGGCCGAATCGACATGAGAACGGAATCTAATCAATTATTTTTCGGGGAGACGAAGGATGGTCTAAATGACGGATTTTATTGAGGCAGGTTGAGCATGTGGTTTAGTTCTTCGCGGCTGGGGCCGGGCCTGAACTGTCCGAACTCTTCGGCCAAATTCTGCACACTACATCGAGCAAGTTCGCCATGGAAGATGCTTTTTGCAGGTCGAAAGGATATTACTGGAATGCGTTGGCTGACGAAAACAGCGATTACACTCATTGAGAATTGGCCGGGTCCCCAGCGTCTCACCTCTTTTACGAGATATGGGATTGCACTTTCTCACCCTCGGAAGGAATTACCGCCAGAACTTGCGCTTTCCACAGCCCGTTGTGACATCCAACCTTGCCCCCGCCCCCAAACTGCACAATCCTAACCAATGCGGGCGCAGCGCCGCCCGTTTGCTCCAGGCTGTAAACTCTTTGAAAATAGAATAGGCCCGGCCAACTCCTTCGTTGGCAATATTTTACGAGCAACTCATTTGCTATCAACTAGTTAAGATGGGCGCTCAGAGGCTGTTTGCTGATTCCAAAGGACTTAGCGAGAACAGATCACCACTAAACCATTGATTGCAAAGATTTTACCGACAAGCCCTTTAGAGTGATAGATTTAGCGGGACCGATCCGGATCGGGCCGCCGCCAAGTCATTGATTCAAGAGATTTTACGCGTTTGATCCGTAGTTTTTTTTAATCCGGAATCTCACCCCAGCCGCGTCAACCCCGCTCGCCGCTCCACCGCAGCCACCAATTTTTCCGTCACTGGGACCGCGATCCCATGCTTCCGCGCCCCGCGCAAAATCGGTCCCGCAATCGCATCCAGCTCCGGCGGGTTGTGGCGCTCCACATCCTTCTGCATCGAGCTGCGCATATTTGCCGGCGCGGTCTTCACCCAGGCGAGGATCGAGTCGGCATCCACGGCGGCCGACTCGGCAACCGCCACGGCGCACGCCTCCCGGACGCAAGCCTCTGCCAAACTCCGCCACTGCGGGTCGGAGACAATCTCGCCAACCGTCTTATCGGCCGCAGTCGTGCTCAGCGCAAAGGGCGCTAGAAAAACCAGCTTGCCCCACATCAGCGTCGGTTCATCATCCACGAAGCGGCAAGCGAACCCAATTTTCTGCAGCTCATCAAGCGTGGTGCCTAACAGCGCACGCCCAGCGGAAGAAGCAAAAAGCCGCGCAAACGGCGATCGATGGACGATGTGCCCCGGACCCACACGCTCGGTTTCGACCGCGATAGTCGCAGGAATCACCCGGTGCGCCCCATACTTCGACCGCAGCAAAGCCACGTGATCAATCCCGTTCAGCAGCGGCACAATCGCACCGGGATTCTTGAAAGCCGCAAGCGCCGGCTCCAACTGCGTAGCCTTCACCGTGAGCCAGAGAACATCGGCCTCGGGAACCTCCGCAGCAACGGCGACATCCACCGTGAAATTCCCAAAAGGACTTTCTAAATGAAGTTGTTTAGGATACTGCGCCAACTTCTCGCGCCGGACCACCATCGTAACCGCGTCTCCCGCATGCGCCAGACACGCGCCCATCAGGCCGCCAATGCCCCCCGCTCCCAGAATCGCATGCCGCATCGGCTTGGAAATTGCGTCGGACATGATTTCAGTTTTGCTTCACTGTGGCTGCGGGCAGGCACTCCACCACCTCGGCATCGCTCAGCGTATGGTCGCTGGTTTTGGCGCGTTGGTAAATCCGGTCCACCAATTCGTCCGTCGCCGGAATGCCGCGCCGCTCCAGCCAGAACAGCACATTCGACTTCCCGCTCATCGGACCAATATCGATGATTTGCTCCAGTCCAAATTCATGCGATGGCACACCCGAATAAACCGTATTCGCCAGCACAACGTCGTTCTTGCGATACGCCTTAATGATCGCTGCAGCATGCACGCCCGTAGCCGTGCGGAAGGCATCCTCGCCCACTACCGGATAATTCGCCGGAATCGGCACGCCCATGGCCCGCGACACGGCCCGGCAATAATGCTTCAACTTCGTCAAATCCCGCTCGTCCCACGGCGCGATCCCCATCAGCTTCAGATTCACCAGCATCTGATCCATCTGCGTATTCCCCACACGTTCGCCCAAGCCAATCGCGCAACCGTGAACACAGTTCGCGCCTGCAATCACCGCCGCCATCGAGTTGGCGATGGCGAGTCCTCGATCGCTGTGCCCATGCCAGTCCACGCGAATTTTTTCCCCGGAAGGTTTCACCACTTCTTCGATCACGAATTTCACCAGCGCGAATGCGCCCATCGGGGTGGCGTGCCCGGCCGTATCGCAAATGACGATGGCCCGCGCCCCGCAACTGATCGCGGTCGAATAAAGCCGCTTCACCGTCTCCGGATCACAGCGGCTCGTATCTTCGGTTACGTACATCGGATCGAGGCCGAGCGAAACCGCATACTTCATCGCCTTCTCGGTGGTCTGCAAAAGAAAATCGTCGGACCAGCCTTCGGTAAGTCTTCTTATGGGGCTCGATCCGATGAACGTTGCGGCCGCAATCGGCAGCCCGGTTTTCTGCACAATCTCCGCAATGGGACGGATGTCGTTCTCGTGCGTGCGCGCCGCGCAGTTGGCGCGAATCTTCATCTTGTGCGCAACAATTTCACGCGCCAGCGCCGTCACATGCTCCACCGCGCGCGGCCCTGCGCCCGGCAGTCCCAGATCGAGCGAGTCGATCCCCAGCGCTTCCATCAGATGAAGGATTTCAATTTTCTCTGGAATGGAAGGGTCGCGCACCGAAGGCGATTGCAAGCCATCGCGCAGGCTCTCGTCGTTGAGCAGCACCGGCCCCGCCGGCTTCAGCCCCGGCGCATGATTCTTGTTCCAGTCGTAGATGAGTTCGGAAGTATTCATGGAAGAAAGTTGCTGGTACCCAGTACCTGGTACCGAGTCAAACCCGCGCTTCGCTTGCGGCTCGGTACTAGGTACTCGGTTCTACTTCTCTTTCGGCGGCAGCGTCAGCCCGAACACCGAAATCATTCCCTGCCCTGCAACATTCACTTTCGCTTCCGCAGGATTCGGCAGATACAGCGTTTGGCAATGCTCGCAGCGATATACTTCGGCGTCCGGCCCCCAGGCCTTTTCCGCATCGCCGCAAGCTTGCTCCACCACGTCGGCCCAGTAGGACCAGCGCTTCAAGTGGCCGCCGCAGAATTTGCCTTTTTCGTTTTTCTCGTTGCAGGCGCGCTGCCCAGCCTTTTTGATTTTGACTTTATGATGCGCAAGCTGCGCCGGAGTTTGCGGAGTCGCGGTCGTGATTTCGCCAGTGGCCAAAGCACTCACCCTCGTTCATGCGGCGCTCGCGCCGCCGGATTCGGCCCTACGAGCGTCATTGTACTCGAAGCCGAAAGTCGAGCCCAAGCCCCGGATGTCGTATGCTAGGCGTTATTCTCGTGACCGGCAATCCAGCGCCAGAATGAGCGTCCCATGAATCGTCCGATATCTCGCGTCTCAAACACCTTTCCAGCCTGCGTAGCAATTCTGCTCCCTCTATGTCTTCTGCCGCTTGGGTCACTCGCGCAAACTCCGCAGAAGAAACCGGCTACCCTCACCAGCATTCAACAGGAGTTAGTCCGCACCGAAACCGGCTTTTTCGAAGCGTGGAAGATGAAAGACCAGGCCTACTTCCGCGAACACATCGCCGAGAACGGAATCTTCTGGAACGACTCCGGAACGTTCTCCCGCGACCAGGAATTGCAGGAGCAGGAAGCTGCCGCAAAAGCCTGTAAAGTAGATGGCTACGGCCTTTCCGATTTCGGAGTTCTGCCGCTCACCGACGGCGCTTACCTGCTCACTTACAAAGCCGAGCAGTACGCAGTGTGTAATGGGGAAAAAGTTCCCGTTCACATGAACGGAAGTTCGGTTTACATCCTCAAAGCGGGCCATTGGCAGGCCATCTACCGGGCGGAAGTGCCGCTCAAGAATCAAAGCTGAAGAATCAGCTGAGGAGATTCATGATCACGATCGTTTCGGGGTTGCCGCGTTCCGGCACTTCATTGATGATGCAGATGCTGGCCGCGGGAGGGATGCCCGTGCTCTCCGACGGCGAACGACAGGCCGACGTGGATAATCCTCGCGGTTATCTCGAGTGGGAGCGCATCAAGCAACTCCCCAAAGATCCAGCCTGCATTGCCGAGGCCGAGGGCAAGGTCGTCAAAGTCATCTCGCGCCTTCTGCTTTCGTTGCCTGAAGGCCACGAGTATCGCGTCATATTCATGCAGCGCCCGCTGCCCGAAGTGCTCGCCTCGCAGGAAGTCATGATGCGCAACCGCGGAACCGCCGGCGTCTCCAACGCCACGATGGCAGCCCTGTTCGAGAAGGAACTGCGTGCAGTACACGCCTGGCTCGACAGCAAAGCTTACGTTAAAACTCTGCGCGTTCCTTATCACGAAGTGTTAGGCGATCCGGAAATCGTCGCACAGAAAATTGCGCAATTCCTTAAACTCGAACTAAATGTGTCCGCAATGACGAGTCAAGTCGACTCGTCTCTTTATCGCAACCGCTCGAAATAATCTGCGGAAGACTAGCGTGACGTACTCAGAACTCGCGCTTCGGCGGCGTCTGCTCTGCCCCAACGCGGCCTACAGCAATCTCCGCGTCGAAATAATTCTCGCCGCGAACCGGAGCCCCGGCCATGCGCCGCAGCGTCGCGATCTGTCCAACGTGCGTCAAGGCATCGGCGACCGGACCCTGAAACAACTTTTCCGGCGTAACGTGAAGCGGCTCGGATGACGCCAGATAGTCATCAAACTTTTGCAACGCCGCAAAGAATCGTTCAGTCTCTCTTTCCCAGGGCAACGGACTGGAGTCCTTCCAAGTCCGGTGGCCGGCGGCGATCGAGCGCGCCCAGCCGAAGAGATCTCCGATGTGGGCCAAAATTTGTCCGGGAGTGCGCACGCCTTCCGCGGACTGATAACTAGCAAAATCGGAGGGAGCATTGCGGATCGCTTTGCCTCCGCGGTAGGCCACCGTAGCCACAGCGTGACGCAGAAATTCGCGTTTCGCATCTGAGTTCGAAGAGGGATTCATGCACACAAGATACACTTGATCGCAGGGAACGAAAAGCTGGAGACGAGGAAAAGGAGATGGAAAGCATGCGCAAAGATTCCGCGCAGCCGGGTTCCATAAGCCGCGAAACCGCCGAGCACTACCGCTGGGGAAACGACTGCGACGGCTGGCATCTGGTGAAAGATGAAAACCTCAGCGTGATCGAAGAGTTCATTCCCTCGGGCGGCTGTGAAGTCCGCCATTATCACCAGAGAGCCCAGCAGTTTTTCTACATTTTATCTGGCGAAGTGATGATGGAAGCGGAGGGGCGAACCACGTTAGTTCGTGCCGGCAGCGGAATCCGCGTCCTGCCGGGAGCGCGTCACCAGATCAGCAATCCGTCCTCCGGTGCTGTGCGCTTTCTCGTGATCTCTCAGCCGCCAAGCCACGGAGACCGGATTACAGAATGATTTTCAAACGATGGAGTCGGCGGTCGATTCTGTCCGTGCCGGCAGACACAGGTCCGTGAAAACAAATCCATCGCGGGTTACCGTCTCTCCGCTTTGCACTGGAATCGCGTGCGCGAACATTGGGCCGTCATACACGAACGTATGAAACTCGCCGTTCTCCCCGCAGGGATCGATTCCGGGCGGAAATTCGTCAACGAGTTCTTGATTCACCTCCCGCCCGGCAAACGAGGCGGATAGCTTCTTGGGATCGAGACAAACGATTCGACTGCGCACTCCGCCGGCCCACATCTCATTGATCAGTTGCCGCGTATCAAGCTTCCATAAAGGAAATACAGGAGTAAGACCCGTCCCACGCATGCGGTCTTCGCGATATTTCCGCACATCTTCGAGGTAGAGATCGCCGAACGCAACGACTTCCACTCCGGCATCGACCGCTTTGGCACAAGCCACGGCCATCGCGCTCTCGTATTCCTGATTCGAACAGGGCCACGGCAGCGGCACTCTCCACAAAGGAAGTCCGGCAGCCTCGTTCTGGGCTTCGACCAATTCACGGCGAACTCCATGCATCGCAACCCGGTCAAAGCTGGAGTTGATCGTGGTTAGCAAGCCAACGATTTCGTATTGGTTCGCTTGACGCAGCAGGTGCAGCGTCCAGGCGCTGTCTTTGCCGCTGCTCCACGATATGAGCGTTTTTTTTCTCAAGCCAGTGCCCTTCACAGTCTCCTCCGCCGCAGCACGCCAGCAGCGTGCAGTGCTCCTCGCAGCCGCGAACTAAATCCTCGGGCAAACTGCATGTCGAGGAAGCCTTCCATCTGGCGCGCGAAAGCCGCGCCGTAACCGTACCACCAAACTTTTTTCATCGATGGCGTCAAGTCTATGTCGAGATATTTCAGACGTACCATTTCTTCCAATCCAAAGCGGCCATGCGCACGCCCAATGCCGCTGGATTTCACACCGCCGTGCGGCGCCTCGCTGATGCCGAAACACGAGAGCACATCATTCACCATGACAGTGCCCGCCTGAACGCGCCGCGCCAGCCGTTCGCCGCGGGCGTTGTCGCGGGTCCAGATGCAGGCGGCCAAACCAAACTCCGAATCGTTTGCCAGCCGCACCGCTTCCTCGTCGCTGTCGAAGGGTGCGACGGGCAGCACGGGTCCGAAGGTTTCTTCGCGCATGATTCGCATTTCTTGGGTCACGTCGGCCAGCACGGTGGGAGAATAAAAATTCGGCCCGAGATCTCTCCGTCGCGACCCTCCGGCCAAAACCCGCGCCCCGCGCGCCACCGCGTCTTCCACATGGGCTTCTACAACTTCCAACTGGCGCTCGTGGATCATCGGACCTACATCGGTGGCGCGATCGAGTCCCGGTCCCACCTGCAACTTCCTGGCCTTCCCCGCGCACAACTTCAGAAACGCTTCATACAGACTGCGATGCACATAGCAGCGCTCAACCGATAAGCAAGTTTGCCCGGCATTCACGAAGGCCCCCCATACCGCCGCGCTCGAGGCTACATCCACGTCGGCATCATCGAGGACCAGCATGGGATCTTTGCCGCCCAACTCCAAAACTACAGGCAAGAGGCGTTCAGCCGCAGCGGCAGCAATACGCTTCCCTGTTGCCACGCTGCCGGTGAACACCAGTTTGTCGATCTGAGACGCGAGCAGCGCTGCACCGGTCGCTCGGTCACCCAGCACGACCTGAAAAACGTCTTTAGGCACGCCCGCAGCATGGAGCAGAGAGGCCAATTCCAGCGCTACCAGCGAGGTGAATTCGGAGGGCTTAAGCACCACGGCATTACCCGCCACCAGCGCCGCCAGCGTCTCCGTCGCGGGAATCGAAAACGGATAATTCCACGGTGAGATGATTCCGATGACGCCGTAGGGCTCGCGCAAGAGCCGCCCCGTCTTGAGCTTGGTGGCGAGATTTCCGTGCGGCAGCGGTTCGTCGCGCAGCAGACGATACGAATGTTCAATCAGGAATCGCGCCGCGTCGAGCACCACTAATACTTCCGTAGTCAGGGCTTCCGCTACAGGTTTGCCAGCTTCGCGAGTGACGGCCTCAGCGATCCCGGTTCTTTTCTCCTGTAGCTGGTATTGAAACTCGCGCAGGACCGCGATCCGTTTTCGAACCCCCATTTCCGCCCACGCCGCCTGCGCCGTCCGGGCTCGTGCCACCGCAGCCAGAACTTCATCCGCGCTTGCGCACTCTAACTGGCGCAGAACTTCGCCGGTCGCTGGATTCACCGACGAAATCTTTCGCACGGCGGTTTGTAATACCGTTGTCATGACTCAACATCCTGCCGAACATGCCTGGCCTTGGACTCAATACTCGACATTCACCAGATACAGTCCGCGGGCCGGCGCGGTCGCCCCCGCGGCAGAGCGGCTGCGCGCCTCAAGAATTCGCGTCAAGTCCTCAGCCTGCAACGTTCCTTTGCCCACCAGAATAAACGTGCCTACCAAATTTCTCACCATGTGGTGCAGAAAACCCGATCCTCTCACCGTGTAGACAAACTCGTCTCCTTGGCGCTCCCAGTTCGCAGTGTAGATGCGCCGGGTGTTCGAGATTTGCGCGGCGTCGCCTCCCCGGGCATTCTCTCTATCCGCCAAAGCCGGCGGGACGCCGGCGCTACGCTCCGGATCGACTGCCGCGAAAGAGGTGAAATCGTGCTCGCCCTCCACCAATCCGGCGGAAGCATTCATCGCCTCCTCATCCAGCGGATACGGATAATGCCACACATACTTCGCCAGAAACGGCGGACAAATCGCTGCGCGGTAAATCCGGTAGCGATAGGTCTTCGCCCGCGCCGAATGCCGCGCGTGAAAATCCGGCGCCGCTTCTTCTGCTTCCAGCACCCTTACCGACGCCGGCAAAATATCGTTCAGTGCCTTCACAAAATTTGCCGTGGGGACGGAAGACTCCGTGACAAATGTCACAACCTGCGCCAGAGCATGCACGCCCGCATCGGTCCGTCCCGAGCCCTGCGGCAATACCTTTTCGCCGGTGATTCGTCCAATGGCTGAGGCAAGTGAGCCTTGAACTGTAACTGCGTCGGGCTGCACCTGCCAGCCGGCGAAATCGCACCCGTCATAGGAGAGAATCAGTTTGAGATTGCGCATGCGATCTTTCGAGTCCGAACGCGGTACCGGTTCATCCAAAGCATTTCATGGATTGAGGTCTTCTGCGCGCTGCCTTTTTCCGAACCACGTGCTGCATCGCGAGCACTTTAACAGTTTCACATCGGATATACTGTTGCGTTTCCAGAACTTTCATTTCAAGTGCGGGATTCGGACCGCCCGTCTATGTAGTGCCAGAGAGCAGCCACCAAAAGGACCGAATTTGCAATTGCAAAATGGTTCCAAGCACCTTTCGAGGGCATAGGCTTTTCGGAGAACCTTTTGAGGAACTTGGATGCCTCCAATTGCGTACTAGCTTTTGAGTAGGGCTTTCAGTGCAGCGGAGATGGCCGTGAGGCTATTTACCCGGATGCTTGTGCGGCAGATCGTAAGTGAAACCAGTTTCCAGCAAGCAGTTCTCGTGAACGGAGATGAGTAGATGCCATTCGCACGCGTAGGTTTTAATATCAGGCTGGCCGTCATTACAGCTTTATTCGCGACGCTGACGCTCGCAGCTGCGGCCCAGGAACCGCCCGCCGCGCCCACTCCACAAAACACACCGGAGGCCCGTCCCCTGCCCGTGCTGAACTACTCCCAGCCGGTATCGCATTTTCCCAACCCGATCGGCCCTTACAAACCGCGGCATTTGGCCGCGCCCAATCTAGCCAACACGGCGCGCATCGATTCTTTGATGCGCGATGGCAAATTGTACCTCTCGCTCAACGACGCCATCGCGCTGGCGCTCGAAAATAACCTTGACGTCGCCATCGCGCGCTACAATTTGAACATCGCCGACACCGATGTGATGCGCGCGAAAGCCGGCGCAAGCATCCTCGGCGTCAACGCCGGAGTCGTGCTCAACACTCCCGGCGGCGGCGTGGGCGTTATCGGTGCAAATTCTGGGGCGTCGACCGGCGGCACCAGCTTGGGCGCGGGCGGCGCAGGCGGCGGCACCAACGGCTTGGTCAGCTCGACTTTGGGCCTCGGATCGCTCATCACCAGCTTCGATCCGGTCATTACCGGAACCTTGCAATCCGATCGCTTCCACATTCTCCCCTCCAGTTCTTTTAGTCCCACGTCCCCGCAGAACACCATCACGGGCAACTTTGCCTACAACCAGGGATTCGCGTGGGGCACCAATTTGTTGGTCGGATTCAATAACACCCGGACCACGGTGGGCGACGCCCCATTCACTACCTTGAGTCCGCAGTTGAACTCTAATTTCCGCTTCCAGCTAACGCAGCACCTCCTGCAGGGCTTCGGTTTCGGGGCCAACACCAGATTCATTCGCATTGCCAGGAATAACCGCGAACTCTCCGACGTGGCGTTTCGCCTGCAGATCATCGACAGTCTCGATCAAATTGAAAACATCTATTGGGATCTGGTCTACAACTACGAAAATGCTCGCGTGCAGAACGAATCGCTCGCCTTTGCACAAAAAACCTTGTCCGACACCAGGAAGCAGGTCGAAATCGGCAGCCTGGCGCCCATCGAAGTGGTCCGTGCCCAGAGCACAGTGGCGCAGGATCAGCAACTGGTTACGGCTGCTCAATCGAACTTGGAGTTGGAGCAGTTGCTGATGAAAAACGCGCTGAGCCGCTCCTTGAAGGACTCTGTGCTGGCCACCGCGGAAGTCATACCAACCTCAACCATGGACCTTCCCCGCGAGGAGCCGGTCGTTCCCACCGAGGACTTGATTAACGATGCGCTTCGCCATCGCGCCGAACTGGTCGAATCGCGCATCGACTTAAACAGCCGTGACCTGAGCAACAAAGCGGTGCGTAACGCCCTGCTGCCCTCCCTCGACCTCTATGCTTATTACGGTGGCTATGGATTGGGCGGCACGCAAAATCCGTCCAACTTGTGCGCCAATCAGCCTCTGGCCGAGCAGGGCTCAGGGTTTTGCGCGGGACCCAACGGCGCCACAATTCCTCCTGGCCAAACGTTCATCCCCATCACCCCCCCGGTCGGCTATGGTGGCACTCTGAATCAGCTCATCAATTCCACCGCTCCGGATAAAGGCGCAGGCATACAGCTGAACATTCCGCTGCGCAATCGCGCGGCCCAGGCTGTCCAAGTCCGATCCGAACTCGAATACCAGCAGGCCGAGATGCGTCTGGCTCAAATCGAAAATCAAGTCCAGGTGGAAGTACGCAACGCACAATTCACGGTGCTGCAAAATCGCGCCAGCGTGGATTCCGCCAAAGCCACGCTTGAACTGGCCCGGCAATCGCTGGACGCCGAGCAGAAGAAATATCAGTTCGGCACTTCCACCAATACGCTGGTCTTGCAGTACCAGAGTCAGTTGGCGACGTCGGAGTCGACTCTGGTCAATGCCCTCGTGGCTTACGAAAAGTCGCGCATCGAGTTGGACCGCGCCACCGGGACCTTGCTCGATCACAACGGCATCAGTGTCGACGATGCCGCCCGCGGACAAGTCACGCGCATGCCGAACGTCCCCTATATCGCTCCGCGCAAGGAGTTGCCCTCTGTAGCGCAACCCCCGCCGCAGCCCAGCGCTCCGCAACCACCTCAGTAATCGTCGTTAGTAATCATCGTCAGTAATCGTCGTCGAGCCAAAACAGGCGCGGTCAACCGGCCGCGCCCGTTTTTTCTGACAATTCTTTACAACCCGCATCGGTTTTATCCCGGCCCGTCCCGCTAAGATGGTGAGACGCACCGCATGACTGGCGCATCCAATTTTTCAATTCATTTTTGTCTGCACGACTGTTCCCGTTCAAGGAGACGAACTATGTCTTTGTTCCTAAACTTCTGGGCAGCAGCCCGCTTGCGTTCCGGCCTGCTGCTGAGTACCGCGGCGATTCTAGTTAGCGCGCAACTGCCGCCGACCCTGCAGGCGCAGAATGTCCCGGCCGCTCCGGCACCGCAGCCCACGCCGTCTTCCGCACCGCCGCAGTTGGTTCACTTGCAGGATTATTCGAAGCCCGCTTCGCCTTTTCCTCGCATCCTTCAGCCCTACCGGGCCCAGGAGCTGGCGCAGCCCAATCTTGCCAACTCGCCGCGCATCGACTCGCTCATGCGCGATGGCAAAATCTATCTCTCGATTAACGACGCCGTCGCCTTGACGCTGGAAAACAATCTCGATATCGATATCGCCCGTTACAACCTGAACATTGCCGATACGGATTACTTGCGCGCCAAGTCCGGCGCCAACATCCTCGGAGTCAATGCCGGCATCGTGCAGAATACTCCGGGCGGCGGCGTGGGCGGCCTGGGCGGCACAGTAGGATCCGGCACCGGAGGGACTACCGTCGCGGCCAGCGGCATCGGCACCGGCACCAACGGCTTGGTCAGTTCCACGCTCGGAATCGGTTCACCCATTACCAGTTTCGACCCGGTCGTCACCGGCACGTTGCAACTCGATAAGAACGACAGCGAATCCACCAGCGTCCTCAGCCCCATCCCCGTTGTGGGGCAGAACACCTACACGGCCAACTTCGCCTACACGCAAGGCTTTCAGTGGGGCACTGCCTTGTCCGTCGGGTTCAACAACACTCATGTCACGACCAACAGTCCGACAAGCTTGCTGACGCCCGACTTGAACTCGAATTTCCAGTTCCGGATCACGCAAAATCTTCTGCAAGGCTTCGGCTCGCTGCCCAACCTGCGTTTCGTCCGCATCGCAAAGAATAATCGCGAGATTTCCGACGTTGCCTTCCGCCTGCAAATCATCACCACCGTCGATCAGATCGAAGACATGTATTGGGACCTGGTCTACGCCTACGAAAACGTGCGTGTGCAGGAGGAGGCTCTAACTTATGCGCAAAAGGCGTTAGATGATTCGAAGCAGCAAGCCAAAGTCGGCACCGTGCCGCCGATTCAAGTAGTGAGCGCGCAGAGCACGGTCTCCACCGATCAGCAAAACCTGATCCTGGCGCAAAACAATCTGCAATTGCAAGAGCTGCTGATGAAGAACGCACTCAGCCGAAGCATCGAAGACCCCGTCCTGGCTGAGGCCGATGTGATTCCTACCTCGACCATGCAGCTTCCCGAGCAGGAGCCCGTCATCCCCACACAAGACCTGATCAACCAGGCTCTCGATCATCGGGCCGAGTTGGTCGAATCACGCATCGATCTCAACTCCCGTGACCTCAGCAGCAAGGCGGTCCGCAACGCCCTGCTGCCCACGCTCGATGCCTTCGCCTATTACGGCGGATCCGGCGTGGGCGGAAACGTGAATCCGGCGGTTCTGCCACCCACTTGTAATCCGGCAGTCTCAGATTGCTTCAATGGCTCCAGCGCGCCGCCGCCTTTTGCCACTGGAGGTCCAGTCGGCTACGGCAGCGCTCTAAACCAGTTGGTTAACTCGATTGCCCCCGACAAAGGCGTTGGGCTGACATTAAACATCCCGCTGCGCAATCGCCAAGCGCAGGCCAACCAGGTGCGCGCCGAACTCGAATACCGGCAGGCCCAGGTACGGCTGCACCAGCTCGAAAATCAAGTTCGTATCGAAGTTCGCAACGCGCAATTTGACGTGAAGCAGAACCGAGCTTCCGTGGAGGCGGCCCAGTACGCCGTCGACTTCGCCCGCCAGACTCTCGACGCCGATCAACAAAAGCTGAAAGTAGGTCTCACCACCACAACTGCGATTCTGCAGGATGCTTCCGTCTTGACCACTTCCGAGTCAAATCTGGTTTCCGCCAAAGCGGCTTATGAGAAATCACGAATCGAGCTTGATCGTGCGACTGGACTCCTGCTGGATCATTCCAACATCGACGTCACCGAAGCTACGCGTGGCCAGGTCACGCGCGCACCGAATGTTCCTTATGTTGCGCCTCGGCAAGATACAACCCCAAGCGAACATCCCGCTCAGCCACAGGGGGCATCTCCTCAGCCGCCATCGTCATAGCGAAATCCTCCGCCAAAAGGGAGACGCTTCGCCGTCAATTCTCTGTCCGAGCCCCGGCGTTGTATGCTTCCTCCCGTGACCTTGTCCATCGTCATCATCACTCATAACGAGGAATCCAACCTCGGCCGCACGCTGGAAAGCGTGCAGCCGCTGGTTAGCAATGGCAAAGGAGAAGTCATCGTCGTCGACTCGGGCTCGACCGATCGCACCGTGGAGATCGCGAAATCGTTCGGCGCGAAAGTCTTCGTCGAGGAATGGAAGGGCTACGCCGAGCAGAAGAATTCGGCGATCGACAAGGCGACGGGGGATTGGATTTTGAGCTTAGACGCGGATGAGGAAGTTGGCCCCGTGGCTCAAGGATTTATTCTCGACTTCCTGTTCGGAATCGTTGCATCGAGCTATCGTGGATTCGAAGGCGGCGTCTTGCTTGGCCGTCGAAACTATTTCCTCGGACGTTGGATTCGGCATGGCGGCTTCTATCGCGAAGAAAAGCTTCGTCTCTTTTTTCGAGGCAGCGGACGATTTGAGGAGCGACTGGTTCACGAAGACGTGGCGCTGAAACCCGGTAAGAGCATCTTGGATCCAAGTTTGCACTGGAGTTGGATGGGAGACTCAAGAATCGATCTCATCCACCATTCCTACCCTACGCTCTCCGACTACATCGAGCACATGAACCGCTATTCGTCGCTGGGCGCGGAAATGGTCGTGGCGAAAGGCAAAGTCCGCTTTAGCGTCATCCATATCGCCCTGCGTCCGCTTGCAACTTTCGTCTACAACTACTTCTTTCGCTTCGGCTTTCTGGATGGTCGCGAAGGCTTGCTGCTGCATCTTTACCATGCGGTTTATGTCTCGTGGAAGTATGCGAAGGCGTGGGAACTCTCACGCAAGGAGTAATGAACTAACCGACTGGTCGTTTAACTGAACTGTCGCGCCTTGCCCGGAGGCGTTTACTTCCCTATCATCGCAATAGAGCACTGGGGTTCGTATGCAGAAAAAGCGGTCTAAAGTCGCCGAAAGTCCCACCGCGGACGTTTTCGAGAATCGTCATCCGTCTGCTGGGGAAAAGAATTGGGCTGAGAAAACCCTTGCGCCCACCATCGAGAAAGCTCCGGAGCGCGCAATTGGTGCGCCGACCGGGGTGAACGTCGACGAACAGGGCCACGCGCGCTTCACCACAATTTCCGGCGTCCCCATACGCCGCCTCTATACGCCCGCCGATCTCCCAGAAGACTGGAGCGAGGAAAAATATCTCGGATACCCCGGCCAACCGCCTTACACGCGCGGCATTCACGCCACCGGCTATCGCGGCAAATTGTTCACCATGCGCCAGTTCTCCGGCTTCGCTTCGCCCGAGGAAACCAACCAGCGCTACAAATATTTGCTGGAGCACGGCGGCGGCGGCCTTTCAGTCGCGTTCGACTTGCCCACACTCATGGGTTACGACTCCGATCATCCCGCAAGCGAGGGCGAAGTGGGCAAGTGCGGCGTCGCCATCGACTCGCTCGAAGACATGGAAATTCTTTTCGGAGGCATCGACCTGGAAAAGACCACCGTGTCAATGACCATCAATTCGCCTGCATCGGTGCTATGGGCCATGTATTTGGTCGTCGCCGAGAAACAAGGCGCGGATTGGAAAAAAATTTCCGGCACGATTCAGAACGACATCCTTAAGGAATACATCGCGCAAAAGGAATATATCTATCCTCCGGCACCATCCATGCGCCTGGTGATCGACACATTCGAGTTCGGGTCGAAGTTCACGCCGCGCTTCAACACCATTTCGATCAGCGGATATCACATCCGCGAAGCCGGCTCGACCGCGCTGCAGGAACTGGCGTTCACGTTATACGACGGCGTGGAGTACGTGGAGTGGGCGCGTCGACGCGGGCTCGATGTGGATGAATTTGGTCCGAGACTAAGCTTCTTCTTCAATGCCCACAACGATTTCTTCGAAGAGATTGCCAAATACCGTGCGGCCCGCAAGATCTGGGCGCAAGTAATGCAGGAGCGGTTCGGCGCGAAAAACGCGCGCACCTGGCTGCTGCGTTTCCACACCCAGACGGCAGGCGTATCTCTGCCCGCGCAACAACCGATGAACAACATTGCGCGCGTGGCGCTACAGGCTTTGGCTGCGGTGCTGGGAGGCACCCAGTCGTTGCATTGCGACTCCTACGATGAAGCATTAGCCCTGCCCACCGAGGAAGCGGCGCGGATCGCGTTGCGCACGCAGCAAATCATCGCCTATGAATCGGGCGTGACGCAGACCGTCGACCCTCTGGGAGGGTCGTACTTCCTTGAATCTTTGACTCTGGAAATGGAAAAGGGCGCGTTCGATTACTTCGCCAAGCTGGATGCGATGGGCGGCATGGTGAAAGCCATCGAGCGCGGGTATCCGCAGAAGGAAATTGCCGAGGCCTCCTACCAATACCAGCGCGCGGCCGAAGCTAAAGAGAAAGTCATTGTGGGCGTAAATGAGTTTGTCGTGGAAGAGGAATCGCCGCACATTCTTTACATTGACGAAAGCGTGGCCCGGCAACAGTCGGCAAAACTTAAGGCTCTTCGCGCCCGGCGCTCGAATGACCAAGTGGGTCGCTGCCTCGACGCCCTAAAAAAAGCGGCGGCGCAGGAACCGAAAGTGGGCGCCCATAACGTGATCTCTCCCGCCAATACGATGCCTTACATCGTGGATGCGGTACGCGCCTATGCCACCGTAGGCGAAATCTGCGAGGCGCTGCGCGAAGTGTATGGGACTTATACGGAAGTGAGCATTACCTAGACCCGATAATCGTTCGTCGGGATTAAGCGCACAAGAACTCTGTTTTGAGAGTTCCTCCCCAAACCCAAAATGGCACGCCGGGAAAAGTTTGCCGCACCCTCGATGAAAATGTGGACCGAGCTGCGACTATGATTGAGGTCACACTTTGTGACCTCAAATGCGAAAAAAGATCAATGCAACTCTGCTCAAGATGCCGAAACGACATACCCCCGTTCTCACCGTGGAATCGCGTATCTTGTTTCTTCGCCATCAGCGTGTAATCCTCGACGCCGACATTGCCGAGCTCTACGGAGTGCCGGTGAAAGTTCTCAACCAGAGATCAAGCGCAACCGAAAGCGTTTTCCTGCGGATTTCGTCTTCCAGCTCACGTCCAAAGAGCACGAAGTTTTGAGGTCACAATTTGTGACCTCAAAGCAGCGACGGGGTGGGCGGCGTTATCTGCCCTATGCGTTCACCGAACACGGCGCGATCATGGCTGCAACTGTACTTAATTCCGAGCGTGCCGTGGAGATGAGCGTTTTTGTAGTGCGGGCGTTCGTGCGGCTACGAGAGATGCTGTCCAACAACCGCCACCTCGCCGGAAAGATCGATGAACTGGAAACCCGTTTAGATACCCACTATTCCACGATTCAGGATCTGATTGAAGCGATCAAAGAGCTCATGACACCCGAGGATCCGCCGCGCAAGCGCATCGGATTTCAGCTCCCGGCAGGCAAAGTTCGAGGCTAGTTATACTGGCGAGGTTCTCCCGCCATACGTCACTCGCACTAAATCCCGAACTACCTTTTACCCTTTTGTGGTTTCGTTTTCTATTCGCCTAATGCAGCCTTTTGTGTTAAAGATAGATGCCATGCGAAAAGCGGTGAGCCATCTCAAGAAATCGGATCCGGTAATGCATGCGATTATCGAACGCATTGGGCCGTGCCGCATGCGATTTGGCCCACCCGAATTTCACAGCTTGGCCGAAGCCATCGTTTACCAGCAATTGAATGGCAAAGCTGCCGAAACCATCTTCAAACGATTTGCGGCGTTGGCGGGCGAACCGCTGACGCCCGAAGGCATCCTCACACTCAGCGACGAACAGATGCGCCGCGCGGGGTTGTCGAAGCAGAAGTCGGCCTACTTGAAAGATCTCGCCGCGAAAACGGCTGCCGGCCTGGTGGATTTTTCGCGGCTGCCGAAGCTACCGGATACAGAAGTCATCGAGCATCTGACCCAGGTGAAAGGAATCGGGGTGTGGACGGCGCAGATGTTTCTGATGTTCACCTTGAAGCGCGAGAACGTGCTGCCCACAGGCGATTTCGGAGTGCGCATGGCGATGTACAAGCACTATCTCGATCGGCAGCGGGCGAAGGCGGCCAAGAAGGCCTCCATTGGGAAAAAGCCTGCGGCAGCTAAAAAAGCCCCGAGGCGGAAGATCAAGTTGCCCACTCCGGAGCAGATGGAAAAAATCGCGACGTGCTGGGAGCCTTATCGCAGCGTGGCCTGCTGGTATTTGTGGAAAAGCATCGATACAAAAACGCTCTGACCGCGGTAGCCTCCGTACTTGGCCTCTGTGCTCGACGCCAGCCAATGTGGTTAAATGAATAGCGATGGCTGACCTCAAAATCCGCGTGCTGGTTGCCAAGCCAGGCCTCGACGGGCACGACCGCGGCGCCAAGGTAATTGCGCGTGCGTTGCGTGATGCCGGCATGGAAGTGATTTACACCGGACTGCGCCAGACTCCCGAAATGATTGTGAGCGCAGCCTTGCAGGAAGATGTACAAGTCATCGGTCTGTCGATTCTTTCGGGCGCGCATAACGCCATCGTGCCTCGCGTCATGGATCTGCTCAAGCAGAACAAGATGGACGATGTTCTGGTGCTGGTGGGCGGAATCATTCCCGATCAAGATATCGATGCCCTGAAAAAACTCGGGGTGGCCGCGATTTTCCAGCCCGGCACCGCGATGGACGATATCGTGAAGTTCATTCGTGCAAGCGTAAAGAGCGCTGTTCTGCCGGGCTAGATTTGTGCACTCGGTACTGGTGAACCCTCTAAGATTTTTCAATCGTTAACGAAACCGATTGCCCGATGAGCCATTTCCTACGCATGCCAGTTCCAAACTTAACCAGTATTCGTCAACAACTTCAGCGCACCGTCGGTCCTGCTCCCTGGTATTGGAAAACCTTCCCGGCGTTCCTTTCCGCGGACGGGCAGCCCTTTGTCTGGACTCATCAAGGGAGCGAAGGCGCCGTCGGATATGTAGTCTCTCTATCCCTTCAGGGAGAGCCCGAGAAGCCCAGGCTGGCGCTCAACACCTACTGCCGGCCTTTCATGGTATCGCCGCGCTGCCTGGGCATTTGGTGTCCAGAAGGCCGCAGTATTCGTTTCACCGGTTTCGATCCGGACGAACTTAAGACATTCGAGCTCGCGGAGATTGCAGGATGGTTCAAACAGTCCTCCGACCGCATATATTCCAAGACCCCGCCGATTGCTGAATTCGAGATGCCGCTTACTCTGAGCCCGGGAATGCATAAGATCGAAGTGCCCGCGGAACTGGCGGCCGTCGATGAATTGATCGTGCCCACCAGTTACAAGGCGATGTCGAACGACGATCCGGCCTTCGCGCTCTTTGTGCTCTATTTGCAGGCAGGGCTGGTGGAAGTGTTGCCGCAGAAATGGTTTACGGCAGCCCAGTACCAAGTGGGGAAACAATGGATTTCACGAGCCGCCCGCGATCAGGAGTCGCATCGCATCTTCGGCGAATGCTTCGGCGCGGGAACATTCTTGCTGGAGGAAGACGGCTGTCGGCTGGCGGAATGGATGGAAAGGAAATCCTGACCTGAGTTTTAGTGCAGGGGGTATCCCGGAGCACCCGGCAGCAGACCGTCGACTTGGATTACTTTCATTCCGGGCTTAACGTCCTTGGCATCTACTAAACTGATTGCGCCAGAAAAGAGCGCCATCGCTTCCTTCTGCATGCCGACGGAGGGAACGGTTAAAGGTTCGGCGTCGGCGTCACCCCGAAAGACCTGCGCGGTCCAATATTGTTTGTATTCGCTCTCCGACATCGCCAGGAACCTCAACAAGACCAGCCGTTCAATACATCCCGGGCCGCGCTCAATCAGCTTGATGGGCTGGCCACGCGGCCATGAGTGTTTTTCTCCCGCGAGAATCTTGCGTAGATCGCCACGGCTGATGTTGGTGATTGGATTGCCAGGGTTGACTACCACGGCTATGGCGACCTGAGCTGTGGCCCGCAAGGTAAGCAAGAGAAAGGCGAGTCCGAGGAGAAGTGGAGTTGCCCTTGGTTTCACGCCCATGCGGTCTCCTCGTCTCAAAAAGTAAACGCCAACTGTAGTTGTAGGCCATCCAGGTCTGGCTCACCCCGGCGGACGGTGTTATCCAATTGGGCCTTGAAAGCGATGTAATCGTTCAGATCGTAGCGTGCCCCGAGGGAAGGGCCGGCGCGCAAGCCGACATCGTCATAGATTGAGTTGTTGGAGCTGGCATTCACATACTGATAACGAAAAAATGGACGAATTGGGCCTAATTTTTTGGAAATCTGCGAGTAGAACGCCGAAGTGTTGAAGACAACGTCACTGAAATGCAACGCCGCGTCGCGAATGAGAAAACCCTCGTTGAGAAACTCGACTCCGTGCCCTACATAGACAAAATAGCTGTTGACGATGCTCTGGCCATATCGTAACGACGGCCCCTGGATGAAGTTGCTGATCTTGTCGTGGTAATAAGACGCTCCAATTTGCAATCCCGGAACAACCTCGGGGCGCACATAGAACCCGACATTCACATGGTTGCCGTTGTTCTCATCGTTCACTAAACCTGTGCCGTTGATATCAGGCCGAATCGTGTCCGAGGATCCGTATTCGGCAACATAGTTCAGCCCTAGCTTTCCCGACGGAATCGCGCCGGTCACGGAAAGGCCGATCGCTTGAGTGGGGAGCAAACCGCCATTGCTGGCATATTCCATCACCAGCGGCCGGTCAGCGGTGGTTTGCAGCCAGGCTGCGCTGCGAAACGCCCAGTTGTAATATCCGATATTGGTCTGGTAACGGCCAAAGGAAAACTTCAAATGCTCATTCCTGTCATATTTGAGCAACATCCGTCGCAGGTCTACTTTGTAGCTCTGCGCGTCGCGGTCCTCGAAAATAATCTCCGACAGCATGCTGGTTTTGTCGGTGAGTCTTGAAGTGAGAAACAAACCAAAGTCGCCGGTGTAGAAGTTTCCCGCCGAACCGGGGACGAAACCGTAGGTTCCTAGTTCCGGTTGTCGCTGGTTGAGGACCTTGTAGTCCGTCTCTCCAAATCCGTGCCACTGGATTCCGCGCACCTCGCGCCAATCGCCTGGCGCAGACTGCGGCGGAGGAGTTTGCTCCGCAGGCTCCGGCGATGGCATGGGCGGCGAGGCCGTATCGGTCTCCGCAACGGGCGAGGTTTGTTGTTTGGCTTCCAGAATCTTGATCCGCTCCAGCAGGTCATGGTCTTGCTGCTGCAATTGCTTGATCTGCTCGACCAGGTGGGCAATGGTTTCCTGATCGTGTTCGCTGGAATTGGGACTGTCATTCTGCGCCCAACAGGATGCAAGAGCCAAAAGCAGCACAAGTAATGCGCAATGGATGCGAGCGTTGGTTCTACTTCTTGCCACAGCGCCCTCTCTTAGAAGCCACTTACTTGACAGCTCGATATTTTTAAACTCAAGGTTGACTATCGGCTTGAGAGGTTGAACCGTCGCATTACCTTGGTGTTATTACCGTCCCGTGGATGAAAATACCTGAAAATCGTAAGAGCGAAATTCCGTTCCCAGAAGAATTCCAAATTGATCGGGATGGAAGACGGGTTTTGACCATCTCCTCCTTCTCGCTGGCGATGGTCAAGATCAGCGCGGTCTTGGGCCCTGGAAATCGGATCAATGAAGCGAGGAGGACGACGGCAGCCTGAGTGTGCGAACCTCAGAATGTGCTGATGAAGATTTGCCGATCACAATTTGCTTTCGTAGATCGGTTAAGGGAGTGTACCGGTTAGTCGTCGGCTCGGTGCATTGGGGTGGCACGGGGAGGGGATTCGCGATTTCCTGGCTTGAAATTTTCTCGCCGATTACGAAGCAGTTTTGCCCTCTCCCCCGTAACTGTCAGAAATCAAAGCCGGAACGCCGAATCCTCCCCCTTGTGACCCGCTTGACCGCTCTGGCCGTAGGTTGGCGGCACAAAAAAAGAACGGCAAACTGTTAAGTGCGGCGCTTGCGAAGCACCTCGCAACACCAGGCAAACTGGGAAAAAGGTGGCCCCCACCACCACGTTCGTGCTCTAGCGAGCCTTCGCGTGACTCGAATAGAATTCTGCTCGAACGCACTCTCAGGTTCACCCGTGATGCGCAGCTACTGTGCCCCACGCCGTACCTGGAAGTCATTAGCGGCTCTCATTTTTTTCTGAAGGTTTTCTCAGGCATGGTAATGACCAAGGCTGTCAAGCAGTTATACGAGTTTGGGCCCTTCGTTCTGGATCCCGGGGAGCGTCTGCTCCGCCACGGCGCAGCCCGTATGGAGTTACCACCCCGCGCTTTTGACACTCTGGTAGCGCTGGTTGAGAACAATGGACGTCTGCTGGAAAAAGACGCTCTGATGCGAACCGTCTGGGGCGACACCGTAGTTGAGGAAAATAACCTCAGCCAAGTCGTTTACCTGCTGCGTAAGGCCCTGCGGGATGGAGAAGACGGTTCCCGCTACATCGAGACGGTTCCCAAACGAGGCTACCGCTTTGTCGCAGGTGTTCGCGAAGTTCAGGCGGAAGTTAGCGGCAATGGTCGGGAGGCTCTCGACCACGCCATCGCGCCTTCCTTTTCTAACGGCAATCCTGGCGACACATTTGCGGCCACGGCAGCCGGGAAATTGGCATTTCACGACAATCCCCCTCCGCAGTCAGCCTCGGGGGCAAGCCATGTCGAACCTCCCACAACACAAGGGGCTGGAGGGAGTGTATGGACCAAGGGTCTGTTGGGAGGCCTGGCAATCATAATCGTCGTGGCCTTGATCGGCGCAGCCGGCTGGAGGCAGGGACTCCTCGGCGAAGCAGGCCCCGGCCCGATTCGCTCGGTTGCGGTTCTGCCGTTACAGAATCTTTCCAACGATGCCAACCAGGAATACTTCGTCGACGGCATGACCGACGAACTGATCACCGATCTGGCGCAGATTCGCGAGCTGAAAGTCGTCTCCAAGACCTCAATCATGCAATACAAAGGGACCCGCATTCCGCTCCCTCAGATTGGCCGGGAACTGGGTGTGGACGCGGTAGTCGAGGGCTCGGTGCTTCGCTCGGGCGACCGCGTGAGAATTACGGCGCAGTTGATTCGTACTGCAACCGATCGCCACATCTGGGCCGCAGCCTACGACGGCGATCTCAAGGACGTGCTCTCGCTGCAAGCCCGAGTAGCCGAAGCTATTACCGACGAAGTCAAGCTGAACTTAACCGCCGAGGAGAGCGGCCGCCTGCGCCGCGGCCACGCCGTCGATCCGGAAGCTTTCGACCTTTATCTGCGCGGCCGCTACGCGCTCAATCAGCGGAATATCCCAGGCTTTCAAAAAGCTATCGAGTATTTCAACCACGCCATAGAAAAGGATCCAAACTTCGCCCTCGCCTATTCCGGTTTGGCAGACTCCCACACCCTGCTGGTCCTCTACGGGGAAGGTCCGCCGAATATGGCGCAGGCCAAGGCCGCCGCCGAGAAAGCTCTTGAACTCGATGGCTCCCTGGCAGAGCCACATACCTCGCTGGCCGCCGTCAAAATCCTGCAGGAATGGGATTGGGCGGGCGCCGAGCAAGAATTTCAACGGGCGATCGACCTAAATCCTAACTTCGCCCAGGCCCACCATTGGTATGGCAATCTGCTGCTCGGTCCCGAAGGCCGCCACGACGAAGCCGTTGCCGAATTGCAGCGCGCCCAGGAGTTGGATCCACTTTGCCTGATCATCAATGCGGACTCCGGCTTCGCCTATTACCTGGCGGGGCGTTACGATCTGGCGCTGCAGGCGTACCAAAAAGTTCTGGCGACGAACCCAAATTTCATACCGGTGCATTTTTACTTATCGCAATACTACCGTCAGACTGGCCAATACGATCTCTGGCTGAAGGAAACTGTGGAGAACGGTCAGCTTGCGGGCTCTTCCAGCCAGATGCAGTCGCTGCGGCAACTTTACCGGCAGGGCGGCTTTCGGGGCGTAATGGAAGAAATGGCTAAACCCGGAGGACTAAGCCGGCTCACAAATCGAGAGGATCTGAATGTGGAAGCTTGCAGTTCAGCTCAGGCCAATGCCCTGCTTGGCAGGAATCAAAGGGCTTTAGACTTCCTGGAGAAATGTAACCGGCAAGCCGGCATCGCTCTCATCTATGTCAAAGTCGATCCCGTCTGGACCAACCTCCGCCCGGAGCCGCGCTTTCAGGCGTTACTTCGCAGCATGGGACTGCAATAGCAATTCTGGGCGGAGATTTCCTCAGTTCTGGAGCGTCTCCTCACGGATTTAGTTCCTTCTATCTGTTCCTTGGCTGTGAATGAACCCGCGCACATTGCACGCCGCGGCGCGAGTGTTATACCGTAAACAGTCCGCTCTCTTGAATCTTTATCCATGGCTGATCGCAGCGAAGCTCCCGCCGCTCCCACGTCCCAGGCATCCAACGTCCTGACGACGAAAGTCGATCCCACCTCGGCGCGCTTCGAGGCCAACATGCGCTTCCTCGCCGACCTCATGTCGCAGGTGCGCAATGAAGGCGAAAAGATTTGCGAAGGCGGCGGCGGCAAGGCCATCGAAAACCAGCACAACAAAAAGCGCCTCACCGCCCGCGAACGCATTGAATTGTTAGCCGATCCAAAAACTTTCTTCGAATTGGGACTCTATGCCGCGCATGGCATGTATGAAGAATGGGGTGGAGCGCCCGCCGCTGGCGTCATTACCGGCCTCGCCCGCATCCACACCCGTATGGTGATGATCATCGCCAACGACGCCACCGTCAAAGCGGGCGCATTTTTCCCGATGACGTCGAAGAAAGTAATTCGCGCCCAGAACATCGCCATCGAAAACCGCATCCCCACAATTTATCTCGTCGATTCGGCGGGCGTCTTCCTGCCGCTGCAGGAAGACGTATTTCCCGATACCGACGACTTCGGCCGCGTCTTCCGCAACAACGCCGTCATGTCCGCCCTTGGCATTCCTCAGACCGCAGCCATCATGGGCATGTGCGTGGCCGGCGGCGGCTATCTGCCCGTCATGTGCGATCACGTTCTAATGACCGATGGCAGCGGATTATTTCTCGCTGGCCCCGCATTAGTGCAGGCTGCCATCGGACAAAAAGTTTCCGCCGAGGAATTAGGCGGCGCGGCCATGCACGCCGCCATCAGCGGCACAGTCGATTTCCGCGAGCCGGACGATCCCGCCTGCCTGGCGCGCATTCGCTCCATCGTCGAGAAGTGGGGATACCGCCGCCAGTCCTGCTGGGACCGCAAAAAACCCGTCGAGCCCGCACTCGCCGCCGAAGAGATTTACGGCATTTACGATTCCTCGCCCGCCCGCCCTTACGATATGAAAGAAATCCTCGCCCGCGTGCTCGATGGCAGCCGCTTCGACGAATACAAACCGGAATACGGCAAAACTCTGATCTGCGGCTACGGACGCATCGGCGGATTCGCCGTCGGCATCGTCGCCAACCAAAAATTGCACGCCCAGGCCACCGACCACGAAGGTCACAAGCGCACCGAATTCGGCGGCGTCATCTACACCGAATCCGCCGAAAAAGCCGCCCGCTTCATCATGGATTGCAACCAGAATTTAATTCCGCTGATTTTCTTTCACGACGTGAACGGCTTCATGGTAGGCCGCGACGCCGAGTGGAGCGGCATCATCAAAGCTGGCGCGAAAATGGTGAACGCGGTATCGAATTCCGTAGTTCCGAAAATCACCGTGATCGTTGGCGGATCCTTCGGCGCGGGTCATTATGCGATGTGCGGCAAAGCTTTCGATCCGCGCTTCGTGTTCGCGTGGCCGACCGCGCGCTACGCTGTGATGAGCGGCGACGCGGCGGCGGGAACCTTGGTGGAAGTCAAAGTAAAGCAACTGGAACGCGGCGGCACAAAATTGAGCGACGAAGACAAGAAAGAGCTATACGAATCAACCAAGCGCACCTACGATGAGCAAACCGACCCGCGCTACGGCGCCGCAAGGTTGTGGATCGACAAGATCATCGATCCCATCGAAACCCGCGACGCGATTACGCAAGCATTGGAAGCCGCAGCGCTGAATCCGGACGTGGCAGAGTTCAAAGTAGGAGTGCTGCAAACTTAGGTCAACTTCTTGGCCGCGGATTCACGCGGATTTGCACGGATAGAAGCGAAGGTTTGTAAAAGCCGGAAGTAATCAGCGAAATCCGCGTTCATCCGCGGAAAAGAAGTTTGGAGATGGCAGAACAAGTCAAGCTTATCGAGTGTCCGCGCGATGCCTGGCAGGGCCTGAAGGGCCAGATTCCGTCCGATATCAAGCGCGCCTACCTGCAGGCCTTGATTAGCGCGGGATTCAAGCACATCGATGCCGTCTCGTTCGTCTCGCCCAAAGCCGTGCCACAGATGTCCGACTCCGAAGAAGTATTAAAAGAACTCGACCCGCCCGATGATGTGGAGATCATCGCTATCGTGGTCAACGAAAAAGGCGCGCAGCGCGCCATCGACACGCAGGCGGTTCACACTCTCGGCTTTCCTTATTCGATCTCGGAAACATTCCTGCGCAAGAATCAAAATCAATCCGCCGAAGACGCGCTCGACGAACTGGAGAAGATCCAGAAGAAAGCCGACGATGCCGCGCTCGACGTGGTGGTCTACATCTCTATGGCGTTCGGCAACCCGTACGGCGACCTGTGGAACGTGGAGGAAGTGATCGAAGCCATCTCGCTGATGGAGGTCGATAACCTGAAAATGATTTCGCTGGCCGACACAGTCGGCATGGCCACTCCGGAACAGGTGAGTGAACTCGTTGGCGCGGTAATGTCGAAGTACGATTATCTAGAAATCGGCGTACACCTGCATAGCCGCCCCGACCAAGCCGAGGCAAAGATACTCGCGGCTTACGACGCCGGGTGCCGCCGTTTTGATTCGGCGTTGGGCGGACTGGGCGGCTGTCCCTTTGCACAGGACGCGCTCGTCGGTAACATCGCAACGGAGGGAGTAATCGAAGCTCTCAAGCAGCGTGGAGCCGAACTGCCTCCACTGAAATCGTTGGACGCGCTACTGCGAGCGACGGCGGAAATCGGAGCGAGATACACCAGTTCGCTCACGGGTGAAGAGGTTGCCGATTGAAAGCGCGCTTTGCAATCTCGAAGTCAAGCAAGTATTGCCTGATCGCATTCGTTGTCCTATTTCTCATGATCACGCTCATACAGCTTGATATGGGAGAGACGGTAGCCCTAGGGTGGCATTTAAGGCATGGATTCAATGAACGCTGTTGCGGAGTCGAAGTCGCCGTGCCGCTAAAGTATATCGGGGGATCCGGGCTCCCATTGTCGCTTTCGCTGAACGCGGTACCCGGATATCTTCGCGCCCGCCTCTTACATGCCCCACACGCGATGATTCTAATCACGAGTAATCCTCGCCCCCTCGATGAAGAACATGCTCGGCAGGCCAGTGAAAGATGGATATTGTCTTGGACGCGGAACGGCTATCACCTAGTAGGGACGAAAGCCATTCAGGTAGCGGGAGGCTTCATGAATTGCTCGGAACTGTATACGGAAAGCTTCCGCACCTTCGGTCCGGACTATAACGTCTGGTGTACCGGAGAGAACATCACAGCGTCGTTCTCCGGCAGTCCAGCGCTTCTCACTGAGTTCTACTCTTTAATGGAGGGAGCGCGACCCACAATCGAAGAGATACGAACCACAAGATGAATTACAAAACCATTCAAATCGCATACGACTCGGGCATCGCCACCATCACGCTGAACCGTCCCGACAAGCGCAACGCCATCAGCTTCGACTTGATCGACGATCTTCTGCGCGCACTCGACGAAGTAAATCATTCAGACGCACTCATTCTCATCGTCACCGGCGCGGGCAAAGCTTTCTGCTCCGGCATGGACCTGGAAAACCTGAAAGTCTTGATCGGACGCTCTCCCGAGCAAAATCTGCAAGACTCCGAAACGATGGTCCGTCTTTTCCGTTCACTTTACGAATTCCCGAAGGTCACAATCGCAGCCGTAAACGGTGCAGCCATCGCCGGCGGGACCGGACTCGCACTGCTATGCGATTTCACCCTCGCCGTGCCCGAAGCCAAGTTTGGCTACACCGAAGTTCGCATCGGCTTTGTTCCAGCCATCGTTTCTACTTTCTTGCTTCGACAAGTAGGAGAGAAGCAAGCCCGCGACCTATTGCTGACTGGCAGAATTTTCGGCGCCGAAGAAGCCTTCCGTATGGGCCTGCTCAGCGAAATCGTCGCCCCTGAAAATTTGATGGCGCGCGCCCGCGAACTGGCCGCGCTTCTGATCGAAAACAGCCCAGCTTCCTTGCGCGCGACCAAGAAATTGCTCACCGACCATGCCCGCGCCGAACTCGACCAGCAGATCGAATCGGCCGTCCGCGAGAATGCCGCCATCCGCACCACCGCGGATTTCCGCGAGGGCATTGCGTCATTTCTAGAAAAACGCAAGCCAGTGTGGACCGGGAAGTGAGGAGCTGGGAATGAACTCGAACCCACAGTCCGTCAATGAAACCCGCCTGCGCGTGCGTTACGCGGAGACCGATCAGATGGGCGTGGTCTACCATTCCAACCACTTCATCTGGTTCGAAATCGGGCGCGTGGAATTACTTCGCCAGTTGGGCTTTTCTTATCGCGACATGGAAAGCAAAGACGGGCGCTTCATCGCCGTCGCCGAGGCCAAATGCCGCTATCGCGCGCCGGCACACTACGACGAGGAGATTCTCGTCCGCACTCAATTGTTGAACGTTCGCGACTCGGTGGTCCACTTCGGATATGAATTGCGCCGCGCCGATGACAGCGCACTGCTGGCGGAAGGCGAGACCACGCACATCGTTACGGATGCGAATATGAAAATCGCCGCGCTGCCAGAAAAGTATTTAACAGCCTTCCGCGCGGCGTTGGGAAGACCCGCGCCGGCTCCCTAGAAATTTCGAACCAGAAACGGAAAACTTATTTGAACGCACTTCACATCAACGGCAACGACCTTACTCTGGAAGCTGTTTTCGAAGTAGCGGCCCAAAGCCGCCCCGTGCTGCTCTCGCCCGACGCGCGCGAGACGGTCGACCGCGCCCGCTCCGTAGTCGATGAAATCGTAGCCAACAACAAGCTGGCCTATGCCATCACCACCGGCGTGGGCAAGCTCAGCGACGTGCGCATTGTCGGCGACCAGATTCGCGAGCTGCAAGTCAATCTGGTGCGCTCGCACGCGGTAGGCGTCGGCGATCCGCTTTCGGTTGCGGAGACGCGTGCCATGATGCTTCTGCGCGCAAATTCTCTTGCCAAAGGGTATTCCGGCGTGCGCGCCGTAATCATCGACACGCTGTGCGAAATGCTGAACCGCGGCGTCACGCCCTACGTGCCGTCACAAGGCAGCGTGGGTGCCAGCGGCGACCTGGCTCCGCTCGCGCATCTGGCGCTGTCCTTGATTGGCGAAGGCGAGTGCATTGACTCCACAGGCGCACGCATCCCCAGCGCCGACGCTCTCAAGCGAGCACAGATCAAGCCAATCACGCTCGAAGCCAAGGAATCCATCTCGCTGATCAACGGAACGCAAGCGATGCTGGCCGTCGGCACTTTGGCGCTGCTGGCCGCGGAAACGTTGGTCGATTCCGCCGATGTCCTCGGCGGCCTCTGTTGCGACGCGCTGAAAGGTACCGATGCCGCTTTCGACGAGCGCATCCACAAAGCCCGCCCGCACAGCGGACAAATCAAGACCGCGGCAAATTTGCGCAAGATGCTCGAAGGCAGCCAGATTCGCGAGTCGCACCGCGAGTGCGGCCGGGTGCAGGACGCTTATTCTCTTCGCTGCATTCCGCAGGTACACGGCGCAGTGCGCGACACGCTGGCACACTGCCGCGAGGTTTTTGAAATCGAAGCAAACTCCGCGGTCGATAATCCTCTGGTCTTCATCACCAACTCCGCAACTTCCGAGGGCGATGTCATCTCCGGCGGAAATTTCCACGGCGAGCCTCTCGCCTTCGCTCTGGATTTTCTCGCCATCGCCCTGAGCGCTCTGGCGGGAATCAGCGAGCGCAGAATCGAGCGGCTGGTGAATCCCGCGCTCAGCGAGGGTTTGCCGCCGTTCCTGGCGCAAGGCGCAGGCTTGAACTCCGGCTTCATGATGCCGCAGGTCACGGCCGCCGCGCTGGTCAGCGAGAACAAAGTGCTGGCTCACCCCGCATCGGTCGATTCGATCACGACATCGGGCAATAAAGAAGATTACGTTTCCATGGGCATGACCGCAGCGAATAAACTGAAACGCATCATCGATAACACGCGCAACGTGCTCGCCATCGAAGCCATGGCCGTAGCCCAGGCCATCGACTTCCTCGCTCCTCTGAAAACCTCCAAGCGCGGACAGGCCGCCCACGCCGCAATCCGCTCGGTTTGCCCCACGATGGAGAAGGACCGCGTCATGTACAAAGATTTCGCGCGCATCGCGGAGTTGATCGCCAGCGGGAAGGTAGCTGAAGTCTTGCGGTAGTCGGCAGAAAAGCGGGCTTCGCCCGCCGAACAGCCGGGGGCGGCTGTTCCCACATTAAGTCTCCTACAGTCTTCTACGCCGTCTTCGCGGCGCTTCCATCCAAACCCAACTTCTCCGCAATCCCCTGCAGCGCCTCGATGCAGAACCCGATATGCTCGTCCAAATCCACGCCCAGGGCGGCGGCGCCGTTGACGATGTCGTCGCGGTTCACTTTGCGGGCGAAGGCTTTGTCTTTCATTCTTTTTCGGACTGACTTTGCGTCCACCTCGGCCAGCGATTTCCCCGGCTTGATCAACGCCACCGCGGTGATGAATCCGGCGAGTTCGTCGCAGGCGAAGAGAGCTTTTTCCATCGGGGAATCGCGCGTCACGCCGGTGTATTCGGCGTGCGACATGATGGCTCTCCGGATCACCTCCGGCCATCCCCGCTCCTTCAGAATCTCATTGCCCTTGTAGGGATGGTCCTCGAGGCTGGGATACTTCTCGTAGTCGAAGTCGTGGATGATTCCGACGATGCCCCATAGGTCTTCCTGGGATAATCCAAGTTCCGGCAACCCAAGCTCCGATGGCCCCGGGTTTCCAGAACCAGCCGCAAACTTACGCGAACATGCCCTCATGCAGGCCTCAACCGCCAGCGCGTGCTTGCGCAAACTTTCCGACTGAGTGAACTCAGTTAGGATTTCCCAAGCGTCATTTCTTGTCAATGTTTTCATATACTTACAATTTATACCTTCCTGTTGTGCTACGGTCGATTAGAAAGTGAGGCCCGATGAGCGCCCGCTCCAGTGATAACAATTTTCGTCCGTGATCGTGATACACTCGCTCCCGCCCTTGGGGGAGGGTACTCCATGAGGAAATATTTTTGCGTAATGGTTGTGCTGTTAGGAAGTGTGCTGGTATTCAAATCCGCCGGAAGCCAAAACCCGTCTCTCACGGCTCCGATCATCGTCGCCAGCGGAAGTCTTACGCATCACAACAAACCTTTTGAACTTCCGATGTACACGCCCACGCAAGACGGCGTATTTCGCGTGTCAGTTTATCCAACGCTCACACAGTCAGACCCAAACAGCGAATCTGCTTGGTATTTTGTGCTTGTATGGACCGACGGAGCGGGTCCGGGACAAAGTGCGGATTTGTTCTACATTCCGGGTAACTCAAAGGGACCATTCTTGACCTACTGGGGAAACGTTCCACTAGGTGGTTCGTCCACGGTCATTCAGGCCAAGGCCAATACTCCGATTATCCAGTCGATGGGCCAAAACGGAAATCCAGACAATAGCGCTTACAGCCTGTTCTACGTAGTAGAGCAGTTGCAATAAGGCACCGTGTGTGTGGTTCGCGGAATGCTGCAATCGGAAATGATAGGAGGCGCTAGTGAGCAAACCCGGTAGGACTGCCAAGAATCTGCCGCAATTTCTGGACAATCAGCTCAAGTCGTATGCAATCGCCGCCGGGGCAACTGGTGTCGCTCTGCTGGCTTTGGCCCAACCGTCCGGAGCCGAAGTTATCTATACACCCGCGCACGCTCCCATACCATCGAGATACTTCCCTACGTACCTTGACATCAATGGAGACGGGATTCCAGATTTTCGTTTTAACAACTTCGCAGAGTCGGGTTCCCATGACGCGAGTGACTTCCTGTACGTTGACGCACTCACAGGGGGCGTCATCACTGTCTCGCCTGGCTTTGCGTCTGCCTTACCTAAGGGTGAACTGATCGGCCCTTCGGGCCAATTCGTCCACGGAACCTGCTTTATGGCGGGGACCTATTTGTTCGCGTATTTCGGCAGATACGTCCACAATTATTATGGCCCGTGGAATGATGTCGATAATCGCTTTCTCGGCGTTTCGTTTTCTTTGGATGGAGAAACGCACTACGGCTGGATTCGCATGAACGTCAACCTTGGGGTTGTCAGAGATGTTCGGGCGATTGTGACCGGCTATGCCTACGAGTCGGTAGCCAACGCGCCAATCCGAGCAGGACAGGCTTCCGGCAATGCGGAAAGCGATGGCAATAACGCCGATGAGTCCGTGGCACTGCCCCAATCCAATGCGCGGGAGGTGTCGCTAGGAATGCTCGCCGGGGGAGCGATATTCCACCGTCATGGCGGAGTGCCGCCATACGACTATTGCAGGGACCAGAATGATTAAATTTTTGTGCTAATTTGTGCTACGGACTTGGGCATCCTGCATTTCTTGCCCTTCTGGCACATCGTAGAATCAGTAACTTCCCTGTTTGCAACATCGTCCCGAATACAGTTAGTAAACACCATGCGCTCTCGCGATCAATCATGCTTTTCGCCCTGTTTTTGCGGGAATTTGCCGCTTCGTTTCGTTCTTCGCCGGCAAGATTCGCGGCTTCCTCCATTTTAACCTTGACATCCACAGGCCTTGTGCCGCAGATTGAGCCTGCGGTCGAAACCTCTTCCCCCAGTTGTCAGGTTCCGCTGCAAGCAGTAAGGAGAGCCGGCTCTGGCACTCCCACAACCCGATGGCCACGACTCTTGCCCCGGTAAACTCTAGGGAAGTCGTCCGTTGCGATCACTGCCTGCTGGTTCAGTTCCGTACGGTCAATAACAATTGCCGGCGCTGCCACTCGTCCCTGGACGAGGAGCCTGAGCCTGAACCCGTGGTGATGGCGCCGCCTGTAATGATGCCGATACCCGGCATGGGCCGCGGACACTTGAACCTGGCGACCTCCATCCGCTCGCTACGCCTGCGCAGCGGCTTGAGCCAGCGCCAACTGGCCGGACGAATGTCCGTGCCGCGCACCTACGTTTCCAAAATCGAAAACGAAAAAGCCACGCCCACGCTGTCGTCACTGGAGCGCCTGGCGCGAGCATTGGAGGTGACCGTGCCCGAACTGCTTAGCGGCGGCGAAAAGAGCCGTCAGGACGAAATCAGCGAACTCGTCAAAGACCAGTTCATCGCGGAGATGCTCCCCTTCGTTTCGCAACTGAACGGGATGCAAATGTCGAGCATCCTAACGCAGGTGCGCGACCTAACAATTAGACCGCGAAGGACCGCGTAAGCGGAGGATTATGTAGGGACAGCCGCCCTCGGCTGTCCGCCGCGCGAGCGCGGCTATTTTTTGATTTTATCCGGGCAACCAGCCAACTCGCAGCCGGGACCGATTTTGGTCCCGGCTTTTTCTCTGTCACCCTCCCTGACCGAAGTTGCCGGGCGCGTAGCGCACGGCAACGCAGTCGAAGGGGTCCCTACTTCCCAGCGCGACTGGCGACGCGACGCGCTGAATCCCGCGGAATTCTGTAGACATCTATTGACCATGTACCTGGAAGAGATTGGAAGTACTTTTCCCGAGTTGTCCGCCGGGGCGACGCCCGCCTCTACAGTTTCACGTGCCGATGATTCCCTGCTTGACGCCTACTCGCGCGCCGTCACGGGCGCAGTCGATCGCGTCAGCCCATCCGTAGTCAACATCGAAGTCCCTCAATCCGCCGGACGCGCCCGCTCCGGCGAACCGCGCGAACGCCGCGGCGGAGGCTCCGGGTTCGTCTTCACTCCCGACGGGCTGATCCTCACCAACAGCCACGTCGTACACGGCGCCCGCCGAATTGAAGTCACCCTGACTGACGGCCGCCGCATGCCCGCAACCGCCATCGGCGACGATCCCGCGAGCGACTTGGCTGTGATTCGCATCGACAACGCGCGTGTAGACGAACCCGGCCTTACCGCCGCCGCTCTCGGCGACTCCCAGCAGCTTCGTGTAGGGCAACTCGTAGTCGCAATCGGCGCTCCCTACGGATTTCAATCAACGGTGACAGCAGGCGTGGTAAGCGCGCTGGGACGTTCCCTGCGCTCCTACTCCGGTCGCTTGATCGACGATGTTATCCAAACCGACGCAGCGCTCAACCCAGGCAACTCCGGCGGACCTCTGGTCGATTCCGCAGGCCGAGTGGTCGGAGTGAACACCGCGACCATAATGCCCGCGCAGGGAATCTGTTTTGCCATCGGCATCAACACTGCAAAATTCGTGGCCAGCCGCCTGCTGCGCGATGGCCGCATTCGCCGCAGCTACATCGGCGTCTCCGCGCAAACCGTGCCCGTGCATCGCCGCATCGTACGCTTCTACGATCTGCCAAAGGAAACGGGAGCCGTAGTCGTGTCGGTCGAAGACAAGAGTCCGGCAAAGCGCGCAGGCGTGCGCGAAGGCGATGTGATCGTCGCGCTGGAAGGCCATCCCGTAGCCGGCGTGGACGACCTCCACCGCGTGCTGACCGATGTTCGGGTCGGCATAAGCTGCTCGCTGACGGTCTTGCGGCATACCAAAAAGTTGGAGTTGAAGATCGTGCCGGAAGAGACGAAGTAGCTCGTGTGGCGCGGGCGCCCTCGCCCGCGATTGCTGGTGCCCGCCAGTAACTCAAAGGGAGCACGACTTTGGGAACGTCTAGGATTTGCGTTTCGGTCGATGGAGTAAACTATACTTACTTTAGTTATGGCCAAGGCCGCCCCAAAGTCGAAGACCGCAATGGATACCCTAGTTGATTCCTTTAGCGATCTCGTTGCGGATGCGAAGAAACGCATGTCTCCCGAAGAGTTCCGCCGGGCGGAAAAGGAATTCGACCAGATTGTAGATAAAGCTAGAGCCCGCGCTTCTCGCGCCGGGCGTCGCGAAACCGCATAATCCAGGCCTTCAGTTCGTCCTTCCCGACATCTGGCTTGAATTTCTTCACTGCGTCCACGAATTCCTCCTCGGTTCCAAACTCCACAGCAAAGGCAAGCTTTTCGGCGAGTCCTTTCTTCCGGCGCACCGCCTCCGCATCGGTTCGCTGCTCTTTCGGTGGTTTCCATCGCCCTGCCATGCTTCAACCGTTTCCTAAGGGCCAATCACTTTGGGAATGTGTGGCATCTGGGTTTTTCGACCCGGGTCAACTATACTTACAGTGCAATGCCGAGGCCTTCCCCAAAGTCGAAACCCGCGCTAGACACGCTCATCGAATCCGTCACTCGTATTCGGGCTGAAGCGAAAGAGCGGATGTCAGAAGACGAGTTTCGTCAGGCGGATGAGAAGGTCCATCAGCTCGCTAACAAAGTCCGCGCTTCTCGCTAGATACTAGCCCTGCCTCAAGCTCCCAAGTTCGATCTGTGCAAGTGTGCCCTACCGTCCCACTTCGATGAGCGCGCGGATGTGTCAGAATTGGCCTTATGCAATGGGAGCAACTGAAAAAGACCATCGGATTCAAGGTCCAGCTCATACCGGTCGCCTGCTGCCTAGATAAGTCTGGTAACGAACTACCCGCAACGGACGACGACTGGAGGATCACGCGGGTCTCGAATGAGGGCGTTGACATTTCGAATGAGAGAACACTTCACGAGACCATCTTAGGGCCCGATCATATCCACCACTTCACGTCCAACCCCGGCCGTTCCCGGAGTGAGGTAAAGTTCGGTTTTCTGACTCTAAATGTGCAGGTCTTCTTGCAGGAAACAAGGTTGTGGGTCCGACCTAATGGCCGCCCAGGCGAGCCGGTAAAACCGCCTGCGCAAGAGGTCATCAACAAGTGGGTCGATGTCGCATACCCTTATATGAGCGGGATCCAAACAAGACTGGAGTCCAGCGGCTACCGCGTCGGGTGGTGCCGGGATGCGGACCTGCCCCGCAAGGTCGATCTTGAAGGCTGGGAAATCGTCGTCGAGCCAGACTCGAACGGACGCCCTACTGCTTTTCACTTGCGAGACCTACCGACTGACCAAACATTGGTAAAAAAGCGTGTATCGTAAATGCTAACTGCGTTTCGCAGACAGTACACAGTAGAGACTGACAACCTCCGCTGCATTGCCTCCTCCCTCCCCACTGTGTTAGCTTCGTGAATCGGAAGGGGATAGCCTTGCAGGCAAAGATTCCCGCCGGTCTGGATCGCAAGGAAAGCGAAGTTTACCGGCATCTCGATCCAGCGCGGCTCCCAAGACACATCGCGATCATTATGGACGGCAACGGGCGCTGGGCAAAACGGCGCCACCTGCCGCGCGTCGCCGGACATCGCGCCGGAGTCGCCGCTGTCCGCTCCACCGTCGAAACCGCCGCCCGCATCGGCATTCACGCGCTCACCCTGTATGCCTTCTCCGAAGAAAACTGGAAGAAGCGGCCGAAGAGCGAAGTTGATTTTCTGATGCGCTTGCTCAGCCGCTACCTGAAGGCCGAAGTTCCCACGTTGAACGAAAATAATATTCGCCTGGAATACATCGGCCGCCAGCACGAACTCCCCGAAGACGTGCAAGAGCGCATGGAATGGGCCCGCGCCAGCACGGAGAAAAATACCGGCACCATTCTCACGCTGGCCTTGAACTACAGCGCGCGCAGCGAATTGGTGGATGCCTTCCGCTCCATGGTCAACGCCGCATCGCAAAACGGAGGCCTCGAGCACCTGCGCATCGATGAAGACACCGTGGGCGAACACCTTTACACGCGAGACTTGCCCGATCCCGATCTGGTCGTTCGCACCTCCGGCGAGATGCGCCTCAGCAACTTTCTGCTCTGGCAGTTGGCCTATGCCGAAATCTATGTGACTCCAACCCTCTGGCCCGATTTCCGCGGCGTACATCTGCTCGAAGGCATTGCCGAATATCAAAAGCGCGAGCGCCGCTACGGTGGATTAAACCACCTCGATTTGAAGCATGGCGATTCGCACGCCCATCCCGAACCGGTAAAGGTCCCCAAGTAAACTCATCGCATGCTAAAGCGCATCGTGACCGCGCTGGTCCTGATCCCAATAGTCATGCTGCTGGTGCTGCGCGCCCCGGTGCCGATCATGGCCGCAGTCGCTGGAGCCGTGGCGCTGATCACAGTCCAGGAATTTCTGAAGCTCACAGAGTCGTATGATGTTCAACCGCTCCGTCTGCCCACCTACATTTTCGTAGGATTATTTTTTCTTCTCTTAGCCGCGAGTGCGTCGGGCGAGACCCCGCAACTTTCCGCGATGACTCTTGTTCTCGGCTCCGGGTTCTCCTGTGCCGTCTCTCCCTTTATTTTTCTCGGCATCGCCATGCGGCGCACACAAATGGCCGGAGCCTACCCAGCTGCCGCCGCCTCCGCTTTTGCCTTCGCCTATATCGCTCTCCCCATGGCAATGCTGGTGCAACTCCGACAACTGTCGGCGGGTGCATTCTTGATTCTCTATCTTCTTTTGGTCGTTTGGGCGGGAGACATCTTCGCCTACTTCGTTGGCCGTTCCCTCGGTCGACACCTCATGGCCCGCCGCATCAGCCCGAAAAAGACCTGGGAGGGGGCAGCCGCGTCACTGCTGGCAAGCCTCGCCGTCGGAGTTCTGCTCTTCAATCATTCCCTCCAGATCAGTTCGTTCTTGCTGCGGGTGGGACTAATCCAGCGCCGGGACGGGCTGTTCGGGCTGGAGAAGCCGGAGTTGTGGCCCATCATCCTGCTGACGATCGCGCTAAACATCGCGGCTCAACTTGGCGACTTAGTGGAATCGCTGATCAAACGCGGCGCCGGAGTAAAAGATTCCGGGACCATCCTCCCCGGCCACGGTGGCATGCTCGACCGCATCGACGCCCTGCTCTTCGCCGCTCCCGTGCTGTGGTACTATGCGGCTTGGCGCGCCATGCAGTAAACGATCGTGACAGCATGGCAGTTTCTCCCCGCCTTCGCGCTCGCCAGCGCGAAGTGATCAGGTTTGGTTCGGGCCAAAATAGGCGCATGTGAAAAGTAAGGAACGTCTGTCGCCGGGTTCTCCGATTGTTCTGCTAGCTCACAGCTCGTCCAAGAACCTGCCTAAATCTGTATCCTTGAGATCATCCTTTGTCATCGCGCGAGCGATTCTCCAGTTTTCCTGTTTGGACCAGGCGGGGTCGGCGTCCGTCAGTTTCTCATAGTGGGTCAGTGCTCGATATTTGTCGCTGTTCTTGGCCAGTCTTATCGCCCGCTCCGGAAAATAGTTCTCGATAGCCCTCCGCTCAAGGACCGCGCAGGGGATCTTGAGCTTCGAGCAAATTTCCGTGAAACTTTGCCGATCTGGTGCCAGAGCAGCCCCAGCTTGAGAGCGCTCGCTGTCGATAAGAGCGTATACCTTCTGAGAAATTCGGGTAATCTCGAGAAGCTGTATCTCTGATCCACCATTGATCATGGAGCTTCCGCCTAACGGCATCAATATGACCCTGTGTTCCTTCTGGAAATAACGCAGCAGTTGCTGTACGCACGTCACCTCTGTCGGACCCTCCACTAAAAGCACTGTCTCGAAGCCGAGGTCTTGGTACGCGTTGAATCCGAGTTCGCCCAAGAATTCAGCCAGCGCCTTTGTTGCCGTAAAGTCCCGAACCTCCCGACTGTCCCCCACCCGGCGGACCGAATACACTCGTTCAGAGACCGCTCGTGCGAGCCCAAGGTTATGCGTAGCGAAAAGAACGCCGTGGCTGGCGTACGAAGCAAGCGTGGTAAGAAAATCTACTTGCAGCGAAGGGTGAAGGTTTAGTTCCGGCTCATCGATCAAAATGAAACTTGGCTTCTTAACTGCGGCGTTCGCTAGTACGAGGATGAACTGGATAAGACCCGAGCCTATCTCCGATTGTTTATAGCTTTTCCCGTCAATCATCAACTGTAAGTTTTTGCCGTCATCTGAAGCATTTATGTCAAGACTCTTGAAGCCGAAGATACGTTGTATATCGCTTATCAGCCGATACGTGGATTCGCTTTGCTTCTTGTTGTAGCCGGTTTTTAATAACCTCCATTGCACGATGAATGGTTCGCCAATCTGGATGTCGTAGTAATCTCCCGCACCTCCAATATTTACAGCATTGCGGAACGGCCCCAGGTACAGCATTTGACTGAGCACAGACCCCAAGTCAACGAGGGGAGACAAATTGACCTTAGGAATCCCGCCGATTGTCAAAACGTTATTTGGCGCGAAGCCGTGACTAGGGCCTCCACTAAGCACGCCCTCAGAGGTGTATATCTTGGCGGCCCATTGACTTGTCCCACGCTTAACCGTGATCTCAAGACGCCGAGGAGTTTGTACCCCATCGATAGCTGTTCCGTCCATATCAAACATCAAAACCAAATCCCTCGAATTCCGATCATGAAAAATCTCTTCGGCATCTTTCACTTGCGACATTTGGCTGAAAGGCTGGGCTCCAAAAAGGGCTTGGACGATCTGTCCCGGGTGGAGTTGCGCAAAGAGGCTTCGGAGCTCATAGAACATTCGCAGCAAGCATGACTTACCCGCGTTATTGACTCCGACAAACGACTGAAGCCCTTCCTTCAGTGTGAATCTCACAGGAGGGTCGGAAAAGCACCGATAGTTGCTTACGGTGATCTCGATTTCCATGGCGGGCCTAAGCATAGGGGAGCACCGACGCTGTGTCAAAAGTCAGAAAAACCCAGTTAGGAATTCTTCGATTATGAAACAGTGGGCGTTGAAGCTGTCGTTCAGGTCCGAAACCGCGCTCGTCCCTAAAAACAGCGCCCATTGATGACGCCAAAAGCTGGTAGGCCTCCCAAGCATTCATCGCGTAGAATAGAAGACTGCAAGTCAATGCGCTCACCTCTTTGCATGAAACGCATCGCCATCCTAGGTTCCACCGGCTCCATCGGTCGCAGCACACTGAGCGTGGCCGAGTCTTACCCCGAGCGCTTTCAGATCGTGGCCCTAGCCGCCGGAGGAAACTTAGACGCTGCTTTCGAGCAAGCCTGCCAGTGGAAGCCAAGATTAGTTTCGATAGCCACCGAGCCCGACGCGGACATCCTGCGCGCGCGCCTCAAGCAAGCAGGACTGAAAGAAATCGAAGTCGTCCACTGCGCCGAGGGCACGGTCGCAGTTGCAACTCATTCCGAAGTCGATTTCGTGGTTAGTGCCATCGTAGGCGTCGCCGGACTCGAAGCCACTTATGAAGCCGTAAAAGCAGGAAAGACGGTCGGCGTGGCTAATAAGGAATGCCTGGTCGCCGCTGGCGAGCTAATCACCGCCGAGGCCCGCCGACAAGGTAAGCCTTTGCTGCCCATCGACAGCGAGCACAACGCCGTCCACCAATGCCTTCGTGGCGGACGCATGGAGGAAGTGGAACGCATCTGGCTTACGGCTTCCGGGGGCCCGTTTCTCAACACGCCTTATTCAGACTTCCCCTCCATCACCGTGGAGCAGGCCCTCAACCATCCCACCTGGAAGATGGGCAAGCGCATCACCATCGACTCCGCCACGCTAATGAATAAGGGGTTTGAAGTGATCGAGGCATGCAGATTGTTTCACATTCCGCCGTCCAAAGTGGAAGTGATTGTCCACCCTCAGTCCACAATTCATTCCATGGTCGAGTTTATCGATGGCAGCATACTTGCTCAGTTTTCGGTGACCGACATGCGCCTGCCCATCCTCTACGCTCTAACATATCCCGAACGGATTCAATCGGATATGCGCTTCCCCGTCAGTAACTTGCGTCATCTGGACTTCACCCCCCCAGACATGAATAAATTCCCTTGTCTCCGTTTGGCGTACGAAGCAGCCGAGGCGGGCGGGGCGAAAACAGTCGCCCTAAACGCAGCCGACGAAGTCGCAGTAGCCGCGTTTCTCGATGGCAGCATCGCATTCGATGACATTCCCAGAATCATCGAAGATGCGGTTTCAGCATCTAATTCTGGGAAGATGAATTCGATTCAGGAAGTCCTTCAAGCCGACTCGGAGGCTCGCCGATATGCTCAAGAGCGAGTCAGCAGTGGAACTGGGCGGCGACATGCAACTTCTGTGATCTAACTTCTTTTTCATCGTGCGTGTACGTTTTAGAATCTAAGGGGCTGCTAAATACGTATCACCCTATATGCCTGACTTTCTGATTTCGCTGATCGCCGTCGTCGTCATCCTTGGCTTCATGATCCTGATCCATGAATTTGGCCACTATGCCGTGGCCAAATGGCTGGGCGTCAGGGTCGAGGTCTTTTCCATCGGCTTCGGCAAGCGCCTGCTCGGCTTCCGCAAGGGGGAAACCGACTACCGCATCAGTGCCATTCCGCTCGGCGGCTACGTCAAGATGAGTGGCGAGAATCCCATGGACGAGCGCACCGGCGATCCCGCGGAATTTCTTTCGCACTCCCGCTGGCACCGTTTCCTCATCGCCATCGCCGGCCCCGCCATGAACATCATGCTGGCCATCTTCCTTCTGGTCGGCGTCTTCATGGTGCATTACGAATATCCCGCCATCTACGACGGCCCCACCGTAATTGGATGGGTGATGCAGGATACGCCCGCGGCAAAGGCTGGGTTTGAGCGAGGCGACCGCATCACGCGCATCGATGGCGTACAAGATCCAAGTTGGGAAGTCGTCGAGACCCGCGCTGCTCTCAGCCCCGGTCAACCGCTGGACGTGACGGTCGATCGCAATGGCCAATTACTTACCAAAACTATTTCACCCGAGCCCGATGGCGTCGATCGCATCGGATTTGCCGGCTGGGCGCCCGAAGAGCCTTGCGTTTGCGTCACCGACCTGACTCCTGGCATGCCTGCCGATAAAGCTGGCTTGCGCGATGGCGATGAGATTCTGGCGGTTGATGGCCAGCCTGTTCCAGCCCTCGCCGCCATGGTTGAGATTCTCGAAAAGACGAAAGATAAGGCCATCGCGGTCACCGTCCGTCGCGGATCGGAAACCAAAGAGTTCACCGTTCAACCGGTTCTGATCGAAAAAAGATACCGTATCGGCATCGGCAGCATGCCGATGAAAGTCACCAGCCTTTCCTTCCCTGCCGCTCTGCATCTTTCGCTGCAAGAGAACCGGAAGGCATCCCTGCTGATTCTTGAACTCGTGCAGAAAATGTTGCAGGGAAAAATCTCGGTGCGCTCCATCGAAGGCCCCATCCGCATCGGCCAGGCCGCCGGAGAAGCCGCCAAGCGCAAAGGCTGGACCCCGCTGCTGCTCTTGACCTCCGCCATCAGCCTGAACCTTGGCGTATTCAACTTGCTGCCCATCCCAATCCTCGACGGTGGAGTTATATTCTTTCTCCTAATCGAAACCCTAATGGGCCACGACATCAGCCTGCGCATCAAAGAACGCGTCTACCAGGCCGCATTCGTTTTCCTGGTGCTGTTCGCAGTCATGGTCATTTACAACGATCTGCTGAAAACCATTCCCGGATTGGCGGACCGCCTGCAATAGGCGGTCGCCGTTAAAGTCGAAAGTCTCTTGGTTCTTTTCCGGCCATTAGGATACACTCCTGCCCACGTGGAGCATGCCGGTACGGCAGCTCGCTCCGTTCTCGTGGTGATGACACAAACTCCCATTCGGCGACGGTTTATCCTGGCTTGCGCGCGCATCCTCCTCCTCGGATATTCTGCATCCCAGCTCCTTGCTCAAACTGAGCCCTTAGTTCATACCGGCCGCACACCTATCCAGCACATCGTCTTCATCCTCAAAGAAAACCGTAGCTTCGACAGCTACTTCGGCACTTTCCCCGGAGCCAACGGCGCAACCAGCGGCAAGATTTCCACCGGACAAACCATTCCTTTTGGCCGCCTGCCCGACATAACGCCCAACGATCCTGGTCATGGCTGGACCGAGGCGCTCACCTCGATGGACGGCCGCAAGATGGATCGCTTCGATATTATCGACGGCGGCAACATCAACGGCGCATTCATGTCGTACACCCAGTTTCAGCAATCCGATATTCCAAACTACTTCAGCTACGCCTACAATTTTGTTCTTTCCGATAACACCTTTTCGTCCATGCACGGAGGAAGTTTTCCGCAACATCTTTACTCGATCGCGGCGCAGTCAGATGGCGTGATCAACATACCCTTCCTCAATCAAGGCAAGACGGGACTCAACGGCTGGGGCTGCGACGATCCCGCCGCCACTCTAGTCCAGGTGATGGATGAAGAAGGCGACATCACCGGCGAATTTCCTTGTTTCGATTTTCAGACTCTCGCCGATAGCATGGAGACTGCTGGCGTCTCCTGGAAATATTACGCGCCTTCGGCCGGAGAGCAGGGCTACGTTTTCAACACTTTTAACGCGATCAACCACATCCGAAATAGCGGTCTCTGGAACACCAACGTCGTCTCCGACACGCAATTCGTAGACGACGCTCTGAGCGGCCAGCTCCCTGCTATGAGTTGGCTCGTGACCGGAGCAGGAAGTGAGCATCCTCCCAACAGTTCGTGCTTCGGCGAGAACTGGACGGTGACGCAACTCAACGCTCTCATGCAGGGACCAGACTGGGCTTCGACCGCGGTTTTCTTAACTTGGGATGACTTTGGGGGCTTCTATGACCACGTGCCCGTACCCGAGCCGGATATTTATGGTTTCGGTCCGCGAGTTCCCATGCTGATCATTTCTCCCTACGCGAAACCCGGCCACATCTCGCACACCCTCTATGAGTTTTCGTCTGTGCTGAAGTATGCGGAAGAAACCTTCGGCTTGTCGCCTCTGACCGAACGGGACGCGAAAGCCAACGACATGCAGGATAGCTTCGACTACTCGCAGAACCCCAACCCTACACTCATCTTGACGCAGCGCAGTTGTCCCGTCACCTCTACGACGGAACTGAGTTTCGGAAGTGTGCCGGTGCGAGTTCCTAGCCCGAGCATTACTGTGAATGTGACGAATTGGGGAAGCAGCAGCATGTCTGTTGGCCAGTTCTCCACTACTGGGGATTTTTCCTATACCAGCAAGTGTCCGAAGTCCATCGCAGCGGGCGCATCGTGCGCGATCAATGTCACACTCACCCCAACCGCGACCGGAACCCGCACTGGCACTCTGACCATCAATGACAGCGACCCGAGCAGCCCGCAAATCGTGAATCTCAGCGGCACCGGGAGCGACGTGAAGCTCTCCGTGTTTTGGCCCGGGCTCGGCTACCCGGTCAAGCCGATCAACTCAAAGACCACCGAGACATTCACCTATACCAATATTGGAACGAAACCGTTAAACATCACCAGCGTGCAAGTTATCGGTGAGTTTTCCCAGACCAATACCTGTGGAAGCACGGTGGCTCCCGGCATTTCCTGCACTTTCACCGTCACCTTCCAACCCACCACTACCGGAGCACAGTTTGGAAACCTGGCCATCAACGACACAGATATCGGCAGTCCTCACATGGTGCATCTGGCAGGGGCTGGTCAAGCCGCGGTCACCTCTCCCAACAATCTGAATTTCCCCAGCGTCCCCGTGGGCAGTTCGAGCGCTCCTTTCGTAGTCACTCTCACCAACAAGGGGACGGTGGTCCTGAACGTCGTCAGTGTTGTCACCAACGGAGATTTCACTCAGAGCAACGACTGCGGAACTGGGCTAGCCGTCGGAGCCCAGTGCACGATCAGCGTGATCTTCACGCCGACGGTAAGCGGCACGCGGACAGGAACCCTGGTATTCGGCGACAACGACCTCACCAGCCCCCAGATCGTACAGCTCAGTGGAACCGGGACGTAGTCGCCGGCTACAGTCGATCTACGCTCTGCTCCCAAACGGATCGTCGCCGGTCACGCCATTCGTCAGCGTATTCGCCGCTGCCTGACAATTTGACCATGCGTTGCTAGCCGATTGTGAAGTCAGGTTGGCATAAAGCTGGGCCAACGTTCCGTTGGCACCCAGCGCCACCATCGCTGGAGCAATCTGGTCGTGTGCATGGCCTTGGGCTCATGAGCCAGGATAAGAGCGCCATCCCGCCACCAATACTGTCAGCATTCTGGTCAATAGGTTTCCACCTAGTCGACCCAGTCCGGCATTTTGTCCTGAGCCTAAGTCGAAACAGTGGCAGAATCCGACAGCGCATCGTTCCCTACTTGCGCCGCGCACCAACGCGACACAAATCCCCCCATGGACACCCGCTCAACTCCGCTTCGAACGGCGCCGACACTCGCGCGGAGTTTTCAATGACGCCTCCACCTCGATTCGCCAGTACCTTTCTACTTACCCGCAGCTCTTGTTCCGCATTTGTAACAACCAATAGCTTCGAGATAGAGCGGAAGATAGTCGTGCTACAATCCGGCGCTCCACGCGGGCACTGTATAAGCCGGCAAGGATGGGAGACTATGATCAAGCGAACACTTTCCAAATCTGTTGCAGCGGCTGTTTGGATGTTAGCGGCAGCCTTTACCATGTCAATCAACAGCCAGGCCTCAACAACAGTAACTAACCTATTACCAAGCTTTGGCACTACGGGCACCGCAGTTACGATCTACGGAACTGGTTTCGGCGGGTCCAAGCCGACCGTGCAATTCACCGGACCGTCTGGAACCCTCGTGACCGCAACCGTATCTGCGTGGAACGCCACCGAGATCAAAGTGACAGTTCCGAGTACTGCAGTAACTGGGATCGTAGAAGTTACGCCTTCCGGCCGATCGGCAGTAAGCAGCACGGCCCAGTTCATCGTGCTGGCAACCAAGGGTGCCCTCGCCATGGGAGCTTTCCCGCCAACGACCACGGTCTGCAACGGAATCATCGGCTACAACGGCACAAACTGCTATCAGGACTATCTCAACGACGTGCTGCCAAATATTGATGGAGTCCTCGTGGTAGCCGACTGGGCCAGTATGGATCCGGGCAATGGCAACGCTCCATGCTACCAACCAGGCGGCAGCACCAATACTTGTACCTTCAGCTCGCTCGATAACGCGGTCAACGACTTTGTTGGTGCAAGCACCTGGACCGCCTCGAAAAAAATCGGCATCGTCATCGAGCCAGTCAGCAACGGCGATGGCGTCGCAAACTGCACGAAAAACTGCAATGGCAGCACGCCCGCTTATGTCTTCACTTCCTCGTGGGCAACTCAAGCGGGCGGCAGCGGCACTCCACCTCTCGAAGAATGCACTTGCGGCGACTATACCGGCGATAACAACGCACCGCAGAATCAATGCTGGAGCAGCAGCACGAATAGCGACATAACCGGGTTCCCCGTCGTCTATCAGGCTCCATTTTCTGTGGCGTTGCAGGACTTCCATGATGCCTTGATAGCTCACCTTAACGGCGTCAGCTACAGTCCCTATATCGCGTATGTTCGGCTCGGCGTGGCCGGCGGAGGCGAAGAGTATCCCCATTGTTCCAGTACCATCAAGTCACAGTACAGCATTAGCGACTCTACCTTCGAGAGTGATTGGACAGGTTACGCCAAAACTGTTTTCGACAACGCAGCCGCCCAGAGTGCGGAGTACCCGCTCATGGCCGCGCCCAATGGGAATGGCACCACCACCGGGGATCCTTCCGATAGCTGGGCTGATACCGAGGCCGATTACGCACTCGCCGCGGGACTGGTGTTGGGCAGCGAGGGTCTGCAGTCCAACGATCTCTTTATCTCCAACTGCGACTCGAGCCTATCGACGAGCGGGGGCAGTGCCAACGACTGGTGCTACACCTTCAGCAGCGCTTTCGACGCAGCCTACAGTGTAACCGCCCCGGTTGTACGTGAACTTCAGACGCTTATGTACTCCGATCCTGCCGAAGGCGCCCCGACGACCAACCTCAGTTGCACCACCAACTATAACGGCAGTACCACTCAAAGCGAGGACACGGGCTCGATCGTCTGCCTCTTGCCCTTCGTCGAAGGGAAGGCCAATTCGGTTGAGCTGTACCCGGAAGACATGTTTCTTGCCTTTGACTCAAGCACGACCAACTACAGTACCTACGGCTCGTACTACGCGACGGCCATATCCAATCTGAGAGCGGGAAGGTAAGCTTTTCTCGGAAATGCGAGCCGACCTCCGGCAGGAGAAACCCGCAGGATAGTCGGCTCGTTTTTCTGTACCCGACTCCGGGACCAAGTCACAGCGCAAAAGCCCGGTTTTCAACGTGATAAAATAAGAATTCCATGGCCACTATTCCTCGCCGTAAAACCGTCACGGCCGTCGTCGGCGGCGTGCGCGTCGGTTCCGATGCACCCATTGTGGTGCAGTCGATGACCAACACCGATACCGCCGATATTCTCGGCACCGTGCAGCAGTGCGCCGCACTCGCTCGCGCCGGCTCTGAACTGGTTCGAGTCACCGTCAACAACGAAGAAGCCGCCGCTGCCGTTCCCCGCATCGTCGATCTACTCGACCGTCAGGGTATCCGCGTGCCCATCATCGGCGACTTCCACTACAACGGACACGTCCTGCTCACCAAGTATCCCGAGTGCGCCCGCGATCTGGCCAAGTACCGCATCAATCCCGGCAACGCCAGCATTGGAAAGACCGGCGACTCCAACTTCCGCACCATGATCGAAGTCGCGGTCAAGTACCAGAAGCCAGTCCGTATTGGCGTGAACTGGGGCTCGCTCGATCAAACCCTGCTCACCCGCATGATGGACGAGAACTCCCGTCTCGCCGATCCGCTCGACGCCCGCGAAGTCACCATGGAAGCCATGGTAGTAAGTGCGCTGGACTCCGCCGCTCTGGCGGAGAAATTCGGCCTGCGCCCGGATCAAATTATTCTTAGCGCCAAAGTGAGCGGCGTGCAGGATCTCATCGACGTCTACCGCGCCCTCGCCGCCCGCTGCAACTATCCACTACACCTCGGCCTCACCGAAGCCGGCATGGGAGCGAAAGGCGTAGTCGCCTCCGCCGCCGCTATGGGCGTGGTTTTACAGGAAGGCATAGGCGACACCATTCGCGTTTCGCTCACCCCCGCTCCCGGAGGCGACCGCACCGAGGAAGTCCGAGTCGCGCAGCAGATTCTACAATCCATGGGCATTCGCAGCTTCACCCCGCAAGTCACTGCTTGCCCCGGCTGCGGCCGCACCACCAGCACATTTTTTCAGGAAATGGCCGAGCAGATTCAAACCTACCTGCGCGAGCAGATGCCGACCTGGAAAGGCCGCTACATTGGCGTGGAAGAAATGAAGCTGGCAGTCATGGGCTGCGTAGTGAACGGCCCCGGCGAATCGAAGCACGCCAACATCGGTATCTCGCTGCCCGGCACGTTCGAAGAACCCAAAGCGCCGGTCTACGTGGATGGGCGGCTCTTCACCACCCTGAAAGGTGACCGCATCGTCGCCGAGTTCATCGAAATTCTCGATGAATACGTCGACTCCCACTACGCGGCCAGAGTGCCCCAAAAGGAAGAAGTAGCCGTTAGGAACTGATGCCGCTTTACCCCGGGTTCCCCCGTGTCCCCTAGCTACTGCCCCGCAAACAAATAGATCGGATTCTGCAGTGCCGTGGCGCTGTTGCCTTCCGGAGCCTCCAGCACATCCGTCACCACCGTATCCGGCGGCAGCGGCGAACCATCATTATTGGTGTTGCCGTCGGTGGTATTTATCACCGCAATCGCTCCCGCGTCACACATGCTCACATACACTCGGCTGCTGTCCAGTGCCGCCACCGTCATCACGCGGAAGCGGGGAACGCTCGGGGAATACACAGCAGGATACAAAACAGCCGTCGCGCAAGCTGCAACCGGAGGCACCGCATACTGCCCCGTAACGAAGGGAGTCGAACCCAGCAACGTCAAAGTCGGCGCACTCGGATATTTCACCGTCAAACTATTAGCGTCAAACACGGTGAGGCCGGTAATAATGCAAGCCCCCGCCACATTCGTATCGGGACAAGTCGTCGGCGTCTGGTAGCTCGCTACATAAAACCGGGTGCCATCCAGCAGTGCAGTCACCGAAACTGGCATGCAGCCGGTGGGACAAACCGTCGACCCCGCCGCAAATGTGAAGCTCGCCAGCTGGGTGGGCGTGTCGTTCGCGCTGGTGTCGGAAAAAACATATACCGTCTGCGTCAACGGATTCGTCACATAAAGCCGGTTCAAGTTTGAATCGTAAAAAACATAGTTCGCTCCGACGCCCACCGGCAGACTGCTCGTAACCGTGTCCGTAGCCACATCGATCGTCCACAACTGCCCGTCACCGGCCGTCACAACATAAATTTTCTGGCTATCGCCGCGAGCCACCATCCAAACAGGCGTGATACCCGCAAAGCCAGAAACCAACCCATTCGTAGTATTGCTCGACAAATCCACTGGGCTCAAGGTGCTGATCGTGTTGTCTCCCTGATTGGCCACATAAAGCTTAAATGCGTTTGGCGTCTCCGCTATCAGCGTCGGATTCAAGCCCACCGGCGCGGTATTGGTCACCACATTCGAAGTCGTATTGATCGAACTCACCGAATTCGTCCCAAAGTTTGCAACAAACACGGCAGTGGTCTGAGTGCTGTTCACGAAGACCGGCAGCGATCCGGTTGGCAAACCGATCGTGTTCACCGTACCCAAGCCCGTCGCCTGCGTCGATTGAAACGCCGGCGCAAAGGACGAAACCACATCCAACCCGCCCGCCACGATACTCCCCGCACTCGCTACAAAAACTCGCGAATCGTTCAGAAGAATGGCAGCGTGGGTCGGATTATTGCCCAGATTGGGCTTGGAGGCGTCATAAGTGGGAGTCTCTCCAATGATCGAGTCCCCGGAAACGTCAATCTCCATCGCCCCGCCGGGATAGTTGGGCGCGTTGGTGCTGATGGCAAACACCTCGTGAAAGCTGCTGGGCGCCGGATTTGGCTCTACCGGACATCCCGGAACCCCGCCTACGGAGCAGGGAATCACCACCGGCCGGTATACCTGGCCACAAGCCGACCAAAACAAGATTGGAAATACCATGGCCGCCAGCAGGCCCACGCGTCGGACAATCATCGGCACCCCATCGTGCGCCACTGAAGAGACTTACTAATCATAAGTGAGAAGAATTAAACATTCTAACGGCTGGACGTATTCCACGCCAGTGCCCCAGAGCTGCGTCGCCGCTTGAGCACGGAAAAAGATCTACTCAGTGCTCCCCCGTGTCCTCTGTGTTTAAGATGTAGATTTATCAGTCCAACTTCTGGGATGCGTCCGCGAAGAACGCAGTTGGATGCTCACAGAATACAAAGGGGGCCGAAACGAGGATTTCGGGGTTGAGCTAGAAATTCGACTAGCGGATGATCACCGCCCGCGCCGCGACTTCCCGCCCGCCGCAGCTGTCGACTCCTCTGACTTCGCCGCGCCCGCGGGCTTTTTCCTGCCTTCCATCTGGGCCAGGCTCTGCTTCAGAGCGGCCATCAAATCCACCACCGGAGCCAGCTTCTTCGGCTTTTCCACTGCCGCCACTTCCCCGCCCTCGAGCTTGGTCTCAATCAGCTTCTTCAGATTTTCCTGGAACGAATCCTTATACTTTTCCGGATCCCACTCGTCCGCCAGCGCCTCAATCAACTGGTGCGCCACTTTAATCTCAGCCTCTTTCAACTCCACATCGGGCGCTCCAAAGCCTTCCACCTTCTTCACTTCTTCTTCGTAATACATCGTGTGCAGCATCAATCCGCCCTGCGTCGGCCGCAGAAACACCGTGTACTCGCGGTTATGCATGGTAATCTTCGCGATCGCCACATACTCGCTCTCTTCCAGCGCCTTCGTCAGCAGCGCATAAGGACGCCGCCCCGCCTCTTCCGGCATCATGTAATACGACGACTCGAAATAAACCGGATCCACTTCGCTCTCCTTCACAAACTCGAGAATCTCCATCGTCTTCGCCGTCTGCGGCTCGATCTTCTTAATCTCTTCCGGCTCGATGATGATGTATTCGTCCTTGCGAAACTCGTAGCCCTTCACCATGTCAGCGCGATCGACCACCACGCCTTCCGCCTGACAGATGTACTGCTGCTTCAGCCGCGACTTGTCCGTGCGATGCAGCATGTTGAAAGAGATGCCGGAACTGCGCGCCCCAGAAAACAAGCGTACCGGCATGGAGATAAGCCCGAAAGTTAAGTGTCCCGACCAGACCGAAGCTGCCATAGTTCCCTCTCGTTCCTACGGTTCGTGTGGAAAAAAGCACAGCTCATGTGGGGACGGCCGCCCTCGGCTGTCCAAGTCGAGCGTAGCACGACTCAGCGCACCGAATGCCGCCTATCCCTCCCAGAATTGGGAGTTTAGCCTACAAACCCAACCTTGGATGCACAAATCTTAGGGCACGGGGAACCGAAATGCGAAGCCGGAGGGAATGGGGCCAGGCAGGCGGAAGCCCTAGGGGTGGTAGTTAACTGAGCGGGTTCCGGAATCCAGCATCCGGCTTCCGGGAAGTCCCATGTATCGCTATCTTGATTTCACACTCTAACCCTGCCGCCTCGTTTGCACGAAGGCCCGCAGCACATTGTTCATCAGAGTCTGGTAACCTCTGCCGTTCTTCCTGAACCATTCCAAAACGTCGTGGTCGATGCGGATATTGATATGGTCCTTGGGAGCCGGGATACCCATCACGCTCCGCGTCCAGTCGGGCTCGCCATGAACGTCATCCACGTCGGCGCGGATCGATCCTTCCAGCTTGGCGCCAGTCGTGGCATTCACTTTGGCCCAATTCGTCCGGTCTTCTCCTCGTGCAATCTTGTTCTTGATCTGCCTAGCCGTATAGCGCACGGTACCGTTTTTCTTCTTCACCTCGCGCCCTCCTTGCTGTAATAATTCGCACGGCATTGTCGCGCCAAGTCCACACGACGGCAAACAATTTCCCCTCCATCGAACCAATGCTCAGGAACCGGTCTTCGTCGTCCCGTGGGGTTGGTACTGTGAGGAGGGGACGGCCATCAAACAACTCGAAAGCAACGCGCAGAAAATCAATCCCCCGCTCTGCCAGCACCCACTCGCGCTTGGGTTCGTCCCAACTGAATTCCATTGTTATTGTATCCACAACTGTATCCACAGTCAAAGACGTAGATTTCCGAACCCGATAGGAGAATAGATGGAATGGAATAGATAACGAACGCGGCTGGTGTCACCTACAACCGGGCGCATCAGAGACTCAATTGTTGAAGGCCCTGACGCTCACGCGCAGCGTCTTCCACTGTGTACGATCCACACATCATGGGCGTTAAGGAATTCGTCGAGCTGGAAGCTGGTCTCAATTCCAAGCAGCCGCTGCAATTCGGGCTTGGTGATGCGCTCATGCCTGTACTCTTCGGCCGCGAAAGCTTCCAGCGCGCGGCGCGACAAGTCGCCGCCCGCCGCAGTCAACCGGCTGGCAAGATCGTCCGGAATATGCACGGTTACATTCACTTCTGCGGCTCCTATATCCAGCCTACCGGATTTGAGACCCTTATGTCACCAACAACTGGAGTCCCAGGACGACCTCCCCGTGTTAGCGTCATCTAAACACCCTATGAAGGATCGCGGACACAGTACAGAAACCTGGCCCGCTCCAGCTGCGGACCTCCGCCGTCCCGTGATCCGGTCCGCCGAAGAAGCCGATGCCTTGCGAGCGAGAGTGCTCGGTAACGCAAACCTCACGGCCGCTCGGCTCCGTGACTTCGCAGGCAGCCCCCTGGAGCTTCTCACGGCGCTACACTTCCAGAAAGAAGGCCACGATCCCATAACTGGCAAGCCTCTGAATATCATGGAACAGGTTAACCAGACCTGCACCATTCTGGTTTCGCTAAGGGCCGTCGTTCAACTCCTTGCGATGCACCCGGACGCGAACGGATTTGAACTCGCTCTTGCTACCAGCAGCGGCCGCGATATAAAGAGTGTCAAACCGGATCTGGTTGCCGCAGAGGCATTTTCGGCGACTCATCCCGGGAGCAATCAGAAACTCAAAAAGGACCTCGATTGTCTGCAGTCGGACCCAGCACGTTATCGTTACGTATTCTTTGCCGCGCCGGCCTGCGAGAGTGGCCTTTTCCGGGAAACTGAGCCGGGGATAAAGGTTTATTGTGTTGAGATCTGATCTTGGGTGTCTTTCTTCGTCAGAGCTCTCAGTATTTTCCAGCCTTCTTAAGAGCGGCTTCGACCATCCCTAGCGGCAGCATCAAAGTCAACGGCGCATCCAGCAGCGGCACGGCACCATAGCTGGCGTACCATCCCGCCACCCTTTCATTCTTCGCGTCGATGACCAGTACCACGCCGCCAACCTCCGCCGCAGCCAACAAGCAGCGCCTACCAGCCGCCAGCAAAAGTTGCCCGCCAATGCCCCGCCCTTGCCACTTACGATCCACCGCCAACCGCGCAAGACGGAAGCCCGGCACGTCATGGCGTGCCAGCCCGCGCCGCACAATCTCCGGAGTTCGCGCATAGTCCACCGATGCAGGACTCAGACTATAGAAACCGAGAACGCTCTTGTCGGTATCGCTAATCGCAAGGAAGGTTTTCGCGCCGCCCCGCTCGTGGTTCTTGCGGGCGTAGCGGCGCAGGAATTCATTCAGAGCTTCGTCGCCGCAGTCCAACGCTTCCCGATCATGTTTCTTGCTGATCGCTTCTTCGTGCCACGCCGCCACGGTTATCGACGTTTCGGCAACGCGCGGGCAGCTGCCAGCAGTTTCGCATTCGGCGCAGGCGGATTCTCCAGCAGAGCGAGCACCCGCAGGCTATCTCTCTCCGAGAGTCGCAAATGATCCGCTTCCTCGATGACAGCCTTGGCCGCATTCACAGCGTGATGAACTACGAAATCCGTCAAGTCAGTGTGTTCAAGCGCCACCGCGCGCAGCAGCAGAGATTTGTCCTCGGGCCTGATCCGCAGGGACATGCGGCTATTGTCCTCAACCGCTATTCTTGGCATGGGAAACGAGTCTCCGTGTACACATTCAAATAGTACACCGGAGCCCGGGCGAGGTCAACGGCTTTTCTTGCACCTTCCGTGCGTGCTGGGTCATCTGTAGGGCAACGCACCCAAACCGGAGACCACCATGACCGACCTGCGCTACCCCATCGGCAAGTTTCACTACGAAGGCCCGCCCACTGACGATCAAAGGCAGCAGTTTCTAACCGAGATCGAACAAGCCCCGGCCAATCTCCGCGCCGCCGTTAAAGGCCTCTCCGCCCAACAACTCGACACGCCTTATCGTCCCGAAGGCTGGACTGTCCGCCAACTCACGCACCACGTCCCAGACAGCCATCTCAACGCCTATATCCGTTTCAAGCTCGCCCTTACCGAAGACGAACCAACCATCAAGCCCTACGCCGAAGACCGCTGGGCGCAGCTCGCCGACACGCAGGCCACTCCTGTGGAGGTCTCTCTAACCTTGCTGGATTCCCTGCACACCCGCTGGATTCGCCTGCTGCGCTCGCTCAAGCCGGAAGACTGGAGGCGCACCTTCCGCCATCCCGAATTAGGACTCATGCCACTCGAGAAAAATCTGGCCCTCTACGCCTGGCACGGGCGCCATCACGTCGCTCACATCACCGCCCTGCGCCAACGAAACGGCTGGTAGCAAAAACTGAGTCGCTTTCCCGCGAGAGTTATCCCAGAAATCAACGGCTATACGCTTTCGCGTGTTGCGCCCCAACCGTTCCTTGCGCTACCATCAGTTCGCCTTCCCCAAGGCCTGCTTGCTCTAATCTGGGCTCTTTTGTTGCACTTGCCGAAAATCCTAAGGCCAGATCTTCTAGAGGAGCGGAACCATGCCGTGCCACAAGTTTTTGATCGCATCCGCACGCTCGATTTTCATATTCGTCGCGCTGCTCATTACGCCCTCGACATTGCTGATCTCATCGGCGCAGGCTCAGACCTTCACTGTTCTTCACAACTTCCCCACCCGGCTCGGCGATGGCCGAGAACCCTACGGAAGCGTAACCTTGGACCCTAAAGGCAACATTTACGGCACCACCTACGCTGGCGGCACCGCCGACTCTTCCAATTACGGAACAGTTTTTAAATTGAGTCCGAAGGGCACGGAATCCCTCTTGCACAGTTTCTTTTTCTCGGACGATGGTTCAGATGGCGAGAATCCCGCGGCGGGCCTGCTCCGGGATGCGTCCGGAAATCTTTACGGCACTACGCTATTCGCCGGCACCAACAATTACGGAACCGTATTCAAAATCGATACCACGGGCACCGAGACCATTCTTCACGACTTTGCTGGAGGCGCTGATGGCGCTTATCCAGGCTTCGGCAATCTCATCATGGACTCTGCCGGCAGCCTCTACGGCACTACCGAAGAAGGCGGAGCGTCCGGCAACGGAACGGTCTACAAACTCGATTCGACCGGCGCAGAAACCGTTCTCTACAGCTTCACTGCAGACAATGATGGACAATTCCCCTACGGCTCCCTCGTCATGGATTCCGCCGGAAATCTTTACGGCACCACTCTGAACGGCGGCAACAGCCGCACCTGTAGCTCCTGCGGCATCATCTTCAAACTCTCGCCCACCACCTCCGGCCCCTGGCAGGAAACTGTGCTTCATAGCTTCGCTGGGGGAACCGGCGCAATCGCGGATGGGCAACATCCCTACGCCGGACTTGCCCTGAGCACAACCGGGCATTTATACGGCACCACCCGCGATGGTGGCTCCGCCGCGTGCGGCACGGTATTTGAGGTGGATACCACCGGCCATGAGAAAGTGCTCTACAGTTTCGCCGGCGGCACAAGCGACGGCTGCACTCCCGTCTCCGTCCTGTTGATTGATGCAGGCAATCTTTACGGTACAACCGCGAATGATGGCGCTTTCTCCGGCGGAATCATCTTCGAACTCACGCAATCGGGCGCGGAAACCATCCTGCACAACTTCAACCCCTCCACTGACGGAAGCGGTCCAGTCGCAGGTTTAACACAAGGTCCCAAAGGATCTCTCTACGGAACCAACGCCAACGGAGGCATAAACAATTTCGGAACCGTCTTCGAGTTGGTCCCGTAGCGGATTCACCGAAACGTATTCAAAGGGCTGGAGTCAGGCTTCGACCCACCGTACGGTCGAACCCTACGTCATTCCAAACTTCCAGACCAGATAACTGCAGGCTTCGCGCAACACGGCATACGCCCGCTGCGCCACGCTGTGCGGACGCGAATCGGGCCGCGGCGCAACATACACCGGCCCGATTCCTTCATGCTGCAACAGTTTCCTGATCCGGAATACGTGATACGCGTCACTCACCGCAACGCAACTATGTAGCCCGTTGGCGCGCATAATCACGGCCACGCGCACCGCGGACTGCGCTGTGTCCGATCCCTGGGTCTCCGCTATAAGATTTCGTTCAGGAATTCCGCGGCGTTCGAGGTAATCGCGTCCCACTCCGCCTTCGCTAAAACTAGGGTCGGCCGCTGCGCCCCCGGTCGTAATCAGCACCGGCGCAATGCCCTTCTGAAAAAGATTGTAGGCGTGGTCCAAACGGGCGCGCAGCACGGGAGAGGGATGTCCCGAATACTCCGCCGCGCCAAACACAACGATCGCATCCGCCGCATGCACTTCCTGTCGCGACCCTTCCCGCACCACGCGCACTGCGGTCAGAGCCAGGAAGGCCGCCAGCGCCAGCAGGGCCAACGATTCCAGCCGCACCAGCCAGCGGCCTGTCGCGCGGCGGACACCTTGATCGTCACTCATCCTTTGGCGAAGAACGTCGAAATCTCTTCCGCCGGAATCGCCCCTTCGCGCATGATCTTCCAGCGCGCCGCTTCGTCGGTGAGATCGATAATGGTCGAAGGAATATCGCGCGGCGAAGTTCCGCCATCCACAATAATGCTGATCCGCCCATGCAACTGTTCGTGCACCTGCTCCGCGCTGGTACACTCCGAAGCCCCGCTCAAGTTCGCCGAGGTCGCCGTAATCGGAATCGCCGCCGCCGTCACCACAGCCAACGGAATCTTCGCATTCGGCACCCGCAGCGCCACATTCCCGGTATTCGCCGTCACCTTCAGTGGCAGCCGCGACCCCGCCTTCACAATAATCGTCAGCGGCCCCGGCCAATATTTTCGCGCCAGCGCGTAGAACTCCTCCGGCAACGCCTTGGCCAACTCCTCCGCCTGGTCCACGCCCTCAATCAGCAGCGATAGCGGTTTATGCCGCGACCGTGTCTTAATGTCATAGACGCGATCCACCGCGCGCAGGTTAAACGGATCGGCCGCCAGCCCATAAAACGTATCAGTCGGCATGCCCAGCACTTCGCCCGCCCGAATCTGATCCGCGGCATACTTGATCAGCGAACTCTCCGGAGCCTCACTATTGATCTTTATGATTTCAGCGCGCACAGCCATGCCTTCCCGCCTGCTTCTCTTCCAAGATATTTTGCCCGTGAAGCTTACCATAATACGGCAAAACCCGAAGTAGCAGGTTTAGGAATTTCCTCTGCACGGTAATCCGACAACCCACCCCGCATTATCGGCATCCCACCCGCGTCTCATTGTGGAGGTTGTATGCGCCGTTCACTTTGTCTGCTTCTGTTAGTTCCTTCCTTTGCCTTTAGCCAAAACGCCAATTCAATCGCCCGCCGGAGCCGGTCCCTTCCCGCGGGCTCGCCGCCTTCGTCAACCGTTCAAGTCCTGTACGTGGTTGATAACTCTGTGCTAACCACCTACAACGTCGACTCGCAGACCTTTCGGGCGACGGCAGTGGGAACCACGACGATGCCTGCGGCGAAGTATGTCGATCTCATACCTTCGCCGAACGGGCAGTTTATCTACTATCTCGCGAACCCCACCTATTACAGCGGACACCAGAAGCTATACGTGTTCGATACGGACGCTACGGGCGTCCCGGCAAGCACTCCGGTTCAGGCGACCAATGCCAACCAGTTGGGGGGCTTGGCGGTGAATCCAGCGGGAACTTTTTTTTATTCCGTTGCTATCGGCACAACGGGTCCTCTCTACACAACTAACTACGCCATCGTGCGCAATGTCATAAATCCGGCGAATGGTTCATTGAGCCAGCCTGTGACCGAAGCCACCTATACTCTGGATAGTGATCCAAGCGGCAACGACTGCAATCTCGATATCCTCGGCTTTAACCCTGCGGGAACGACGCTCTACGACGAAATATTCTGCAGCGGTCCGCACGGAAGCGGCTCGGAAACTTTCAACCAGCGTACCGTCGATTTGTCGACCGGCCTGTTGGGGCCGGACGAGGAAGTCTATGGTTTTGGCTCCTACGCCGGCAGCGGCTCTACCAATGTCCAGTTTGAAAACAACCTCCTATTTGCCTTCAATTCCTTTTACAATCAGGGACCGAACGCCAACAATGTGCAGATTTACCAGACGCAACCTCTTTCGGCCACTCCGCTGGTGAATTGCGCTACATCGATGCTCGCCATTTGCGGGGACTACGGCTCGGCTCACGCGCATCCGTCGGGACAATACGTCTTTCTCTCAGACACAAATTACCTCACCGACATTTTGCAGGTAGATCTGACCACGCAACAACTCACTCAGGTCAATACCATTCCCGAAAACGTGGAGAACTTCAGCCCGGATGGCTCCGTCATCTACGGCGACAACCCCGACAACGCCGAGATTCGCATTGCCGGCTTCGATGCGGCGAATGGCGAGGTAAAGCTGGGTGGCTCAGTCCTGCTTCCGCATGTGATCGACGATTACTGGATCCCAGCCGAGAGGTATTAGAAGAGGAAGTCTCAAGGGCGCTGGCTCGCCTTTACGCGGCTGCAAAAGAGCTGCCACAACCTTTCGCGTTTTTTGCGAAAGGGTGGGCACCATAGGCCCCTGCACAACCGGTTTGCTCCATTTCCAAACCGCAACCTAATGGTCTCGACCAACTACCCGAATCCCTCGCGCTAACTCGCCCAGCGTCATCGGCGCGACGAATTCCGGTTGCTCATCGTTGCCGCTTATCTGGCCGGCTAGAATCTGGTGGCCGGGATCGCTCTCGTAGGCATAGCCGGTAAGGACGGTTCCGCCCGTGGTCGTGGTCAGCCGCGCCCAGCCGTAGTGGAAGCGGTCGCCGATGAGGAATTTGAGGCCGAGGAACTTATTGGTCTGCTTCACCCACGGACCATCCGAAAAGCTGGTTTTGACACCCGTATGGCTAAACTCGCCGCGGGCATACATAGCAACGCCCCCATAGGTGCTTAGGGCCGAGGTAAACGACTTGAGCGGCCCGAGGCGCGCCCCTTGGGGCAGGGCAGCGGCTTCCGCCACAAGTTGCTGCGTCGGACGAACGCCATTGCCGGGTACGTCGAGGCGCAGATTGAGAATTCCAATGATCCCGTCGCTTTCGCCGAGGACAAAAATGTTAAGGGTGAAGTCTGGAATTCCGTCATGGTTCAGATCGATCGCATAGCCGGAAGAACCGACGGCGATGTTTGCCGGGGTGTACACGACCGAGGCGGCGGCTGGAGTAGCAGCGAGCATCGAGACTCCGGCGGCGGTGGCGGCGGCTACATAGGCGGCCAAGTGACGGTCCAGGGTTGGATTGAGAGTTGTGGTTGAGCGCGACCTTGCAGGGCGAGAGTTGGGCGATTTGGATTGGCGCATGGGAGAGTCCTTTCGCTTGGGATCAGCGCGCCGATTCTTTGCCGGCTCTGCCCGATATTCAGCAGGTTGTCCGATAGGAATCCACGGCCAGGATCACACTAAGAGTGATTCCACAGCGGCGCATTCACAGGAATAGTGCTCCGATCAAGTGGAACGTTTCAAGAGAAATGCTTGGCCGCGCTTCCAAGTCTACTCGCTCGTTAGGAGCCGACACGGTTATCTCATCAGTCCCATTCACCTTGTCTTCTATCCGATCATCACACTTATCGCTTCACGCTTGCCTTGAGTCCAGGTTTGTGATATCGATATCGCACAAGTAAGAAGGAGGTTCCTATGTGCACCGGTAACGTTGGCGTCGCGAGGCGCATTGACTTGGAAAGCATCTCGGAGGACATCGCAAAGCTTGTGAAAGAACTCGACAACGAGGTCGAGGGTGAAGTCAAAGTGCATGAGTTAAAAAAAATCGGGACCAAGCTGGAGAAGATTGTCACAGGTTAGCCTCGTTTTCTCGATTGTGCCCGTAGTTGTGCGGATAGATGACCATTCCTTAGAGGGAGGGCTGTGTCGTGATTGCCTCTCTGTCACTGGAGCAGCTGCCACAGGATCAGGACCAGCGCGTCGGCGAACTGGTCGCCCATCCCTGGCCGCACCTCATCATCGATGACTTCCTGCCCAGCGCCGTGCTGGCGCAGGCTCTTGCCGAGATCAACGCCGACACCTACAACTTTGAAATAGAACAGCGTGGGACGGGCCGAATTGAATATTCGCTCCTGAAGAGCGAGACCATGTGGCGGGCGATTTACTCCAGGCGAATGGTTTCTATCTTGGCTTCGGCCTTTGCAGTCAAGGTGAAGTTAAACAAACATAACATGCTCCAACTGCGGCGAATGAATGACGGTACTCCGGCGTTCCCCCTGCACCATGATTTCACAACCAATCACGATGCAATCGCGTCATTCTTATACTTAAGCAGTGGATGGTCAAGTAAGTGCGGCGGACGTCTGCACCTATATGAGTCGGGTACAGATAGCGCGCCCTCGGCTTCGGTAGATCCCATCAAGAACAGATTTGTCGCCTTTCAGAGCAAGCCTTCGCACTGGCACTCCGTGGAGAGAGTTTATGGGTGGGAAAGAATCAGTGTCCTTTCTCTGTGGAACGTAGACGGCCCAGCAGCCTCCTGAATCCCGCGCCCCGTCCAATTTTGAAAGGCTGCCCGTGTGGAACGGACACTCCTGTCCGTTGCCTTTTGACGTTGTTGTCGCCTTTGACCTCGCCGTCGATCTGGACGTTGCTCCCGCTGCGTACAGCTCCCTGCCGCGGGTGCCCCTCGATAAGAGCGAAGGCTGTGTCAAGCACAAAAGTATCCTGCCGGTGTTTTTCGCACCGTTAGTTTTGCCAGAGAAGGTTGAGGACCAAGACTCTGGAAATCTCACGCTGAATCACCTGCGGTGGTGATCTTCTCCCGAAGATCATTCCACCAACCATCGATTCGGCCTCAACATCGACCATGATTCTTCTATGCGAACATCCCGCCCCGTGCGGGATGCGAGAGCGCCCAATCAATTTCACGGTCTAGCTTGCGCCGACCAGGGCCACCCGCGGGCTGCTCTCGATGCGAACGATCTCTGGATAGGCCACGTTCGTGCGCAACATCCAGTAGAGTCGTACGGCTAACTGGCGCGCCGTTGCCACCTTGGCCACGCCCTTCGGCTTCTGATGACAACGATGCAAATACTGCTTCTTCATTCCGGCAGCGATTTCACGACTAACCTTATAAAGAAATACCTCTTGGACTACACGCAAGAGTTCGCCTCTCGGCACATCAATCCGGCACTAACTAAAGAATTCGCAGTCGTACGGGCTTACTTCGACTACAAAACTGAAACTTGGGCCAGCAAAGTATATCGGCTACCCGCATTTGACGGCGACTTTGTTTTGCTGACTCCCGAAGATCTCCTCACCAAGGACGACCTGTGGATTAACCAGCATGATCTGGTTGGCGACTACGACGAGATTGTTGACAGCATTGAAAATGTGCAGTTGCGCAGTCAAATCAATAATTACTTCAGCAATGAGTTGAGCCGAGTGCTAGCGGCAAAGGAGCAAAGGCGGAGAGAATTGCTCGCCAAGAAGAGAAAAAGCAAGAAATTTATTCGGCTCTTGAAGCCGCTTGAGCCGAGCGAGGCGGACCGCAAACTTGTGAAGTTGAGCGCAATTCATAGGTTCCCGCAAATCATTGATTACTATCTGGCCGTGAAAGAGGATCATGGCGAGGAAGCTTCTCAACTAAGCCGGGATAATGTTGCTCAAATCAATACTCAGTTTGTCAGTCAGGTTCAAAACCTGGTTGCTCTGCTCGAACAACGTACTAATTTCTATTCAGAGCCAACCGACAGTTACGAGGCTGCGTTAAAAAGAGCGCAATATTTCAGGGATGTGATTGAGAATAACGATGGTTGGCGAATTTTCTACGTCAACGGAAACCCGATAACACGGGAAAAAGATGTGCATATCCTATACAGACTCACGTGGTACGCGTCGGCCTTCGACGTGAACAGCGAATCAAATAGCGGTAGAGGGCCAGTAGATTTTGCGATTTCCAAGGGGAGTGCGAACAAAGCACTCGTCGAATTTAAACTTGCGAGCAGCTCTTCACTTGCACAAAATCTGGAACATCAGACTGCGGTCTATCAACGATCCCATCGAACAAACAAATCGGTTAAGGTTGTCATTTACTATAGCGAGGCAGAATTAGCAAGGGTCAAGTCGATCCTAAAACAGTTGGGTCTTGAAAACGATCAAAGCATCGTCTTGGTAGATGCGCGCAACGACAACAAGCAATCGGCCTCGAAGGTGAAGACGCCTAAGGCGGGCTGACATACAAGTCAGGTATTATCGTTGCGCAGGGTGCTGGTGTGGGCAATTATCCTTTCCGCGATTTCCACTCCCGGGTGAATTCCGTCCAGAGCCTGCCCTGACCAAAGTCGAAGGGGCTCATCGTTGAGCCTCCTGACCATCACCTTTCCACAACCTCGTGTGACATCTAACCTTGCCCTCGCCCAAAAATCGCCTCATCATGGATGAAGCACTGACGGTGAATGCAGCCACACGAAGACCACACATAACTCCTGTGTTTCACGTAATTTGCCTCTAACTGTTTTAGAAAATGTACTTTGCGGACAATTTTTTTCAAACCCCGCGCCCAGCAGTACTTTCAAAAAAAAGGTACGTAGGGGTGTACCGCAAATAAACGAGAATCGCGACGAACGCCAAAGCCCACGCAGAGACCAGCAGGAATTATTACGAGCCGAAATCCACAACCATGTACACGCGTAAGCGAACGGTTGCAGCCGGCGCCCCCTATAATCAAGAGGAATGGAACAAACGCGTCTCGCCGCTCACCCGCGCCTCCGCCGCATCGAAGGCCGCCATAATCCGCTGGTCAAGCAACTGCGCCAGGCCTTTGCCCACTCCGAACTCACCGATGCCGGAGACTGCGCCATCGAAGGCCTGCGCATCCTCGAAGAAGCCATCCGCAGCGGCCTTCGTTTCAGTTCAGTATTCTTTCGCGAGTCCGCACAATCCGCCGCCGAGCGCCTGCTCCCGCAGATCGGCGCCCAGGTCGAAACCCTTCTGCTCCCCGACAAGTTGTTCGACAGCCTCGTCCCCAGCGAATCCCCACAAGGCGTCGCCGCCCTCGTTCGCCTCAAGCAGTTCTCTCTCGAAGATGTGCTCGAACGCCTGCAAGTCGGCCCCATCATCGCCCTCGCTAGCCTTCAGGACCCCGGCAACCTCGGCACCATCCTCCGCTCCGCCGAAGCCTTCGGCAGCGCCGGAGTGATTCTCGGCGAAGGCACCGTCAGCCCCTTCAATTCGAAAGTAGTCCGCGCTTCCGCCGGATCAATTTTCCGCCTCCCGATGATTCACAATCAAGGAAAGTCAGCAGCGGCAAAGCTAGAAGAAGTTTGCGAAAAGCTGCGAGCCCCAAAGGTCCGCTTAATCGCAACCTCGTCGCACAAAGGCACCCCACTTGACCAAAGTGACTTAAAGAGTCCCGCCGCAATCTTCTTCGGCAATGAAGGCTCCGGCTTCCCTCGCGACCTGATGGCCAAAATGGATGAATCCATCGCCATCCCGCACACCGCACAAGTAGAATCGCTAAACGCCGGCGTCGCCGCCAGCATCGTACTCTACGAAGCCGCAAGGCAAAGAAAAGGGACCATTAGCGATTAGCCATTAGCTCTTCGCTTTCGCTCATGGCTAATTGCTAACGGCCAAAGCCTTTATGGGACTCTTCCAATCCATCCCAAACCCCACTGCCGACCGCACCCGTCCGCTCGCCGACCGCATGCGCCCGCGCACGCTCGACGAATACACTGGCCAGGAACACTTGATAGGCCCGGGCAAACCTCTCCGCACTCAGATCGAGCGCGACGATACCGGCTCCCTCATATTCTGGGGACCACCCGGCACAGGAAAAACCACGCTCGCAAAAATCATCGCGAACATGACGAAAGCGGAGTTCATCGAATTCTCCGCCGTGCTCGCCGGGATCAAAGAGATCAAGCAGGTTATGGCCGACGCCGAGCGCGCCCGCCAATACGGCACCCGCACCATCGTCTTCATCGACGAAATTCACCGCTTCAACAAAGCCCAGCAGGATGCGTTCCTTCCTCACGTGGAAAAAGGCAACATCCGCCTGATCGGCGCGACCACCGAGAATCCTTCATTCGAGATCAACGGCGCATTGCTCTCCCGCACCCGCGTCTACGTTCTCCAACCGCTCACCGAAGATCAAATCGTCCAACTCCTAAGGCGTGCTCTCACCGACGAAGATCGCGGCCTCGGCTCTCTGCACCTGCAAGCCTCCGACGATGTCCTCAAGAAAATCGCCAGCTATACCAGCGGCGACGCGCGCAGCGCCTACAACGTCCTCGAAGTTGCAGCCAGCCTGGCGCAACAATCCGGAATCCAGCCCGCCGAAATCACCGATGACATCATCCGCGATGCTCTCCAGAAGCGCACTCTGCTCTACGACAAAGCCGGCGAAGAACATTACAACCTGATCTCCGCTCTGCACAAATCCGTGCGCAACAGCGATCCCGACGCCGCCCTCTACTGGCTCGGACGCATGATTGAAGCTGGAGAAGATCCGCTCTACATCGCCCGCCGCGTCGTCCGCATGGCCGTCGAAGATATCGGCCTCGCCGACCCCAACGCTCTTTCCCTCTGCATGGCCGCGCGCGATGCCGTCGATTTCATCGGCATGCCCGAAGGCAACCTCGCGCTCGCGCAAGCCGTCGTCTATCTCTCGGTCGCGCCCAAGTCAAACGCCCTCTACACCGCCTACGGCGAGGTACAACACGACATCGAACAAACCGCCGCCGAGCCGGTCCCACTGCACCTGCGCAACGCGCCCACCAAGCTCATGAAAGCCTTGGACTACGGCAAAAATTATCAATACGCCCACGATGTCGAAGGCAGAGTCGCCAACATGCAATGCCTGCCGGACAATCTGCGCAACCGCGTCTACTATCGCCCAACAAACGAAGGCATAGAGAAGCGCATTCGCGAGCGCATGGAAGAAATCAAGCGCCTGCAAAAAACTGCACCCAACCGTCCTCGCCAAAACCCCGAGTCTTAGCCCGTCCCAGCTGCATCCAAACCTCATAGTTTGATATTCGAAGGTCTGCCCATGGCCACGCTTCCCGCAAATCTGTTCGACGATATTTCCCTACCTCAGTCTCCGCTCGACTCCCAGGTTGAGAGCCTGCAAAAACTGCAGAAGGCCGCGCAGAAGATCAGCTCAATCCTCGATCTCGATCAGCTCATCGACAACATCGTCAATGATGTTGCGCATTCTTTCGGCCTGTTGGAAACCGCCGTCTATCTTCACGACGAAGCTCACGGAGAAATGGTGATGGGCGGCGTGCATGGCTGTTCCATACACAGCAAGGGTTTCCGCCTGAAGATTGGGAAAGAAGGCATGGTTGGCTACGTCGCCTCTACCGGACAGATGCGTTACGCCCCCGATGTTCGCAAGGACGAATATTACGTCGCCTGCGAACTCTCCACGCATTCGGAAGTGGCAATTCCCCTTCACGTCGGCGAACGCCTGGTAGGCGTCTTCACCGCGTCTCATCCTGATCTGGACGCTTTCCCGCGCCAGCAGCTCAGGCTTCTGCAGGCCCTGTGCGATCACATGGCCGTGGCAATCCATAACGCGCGCCGCTTCCAGTCGGAACGCGCCGAGCGCGAAGTCATGAGCCTCGAAGCTCAGGAGGCTCGCGCCATTCAGCAAGCGCTGCTGCCTAAGGCCTCGCCTTACGTGCCGGGCTTCGCCATCTCCGGTCTCAGCATTCCCGCCCGCGCCGTTGGCGGCGACTGGTACGACTTCATTCCATTTCCCGATGGCCGCTGGGGCTTGGTTCTCGCCGACGTCTCCGGAAAAGGCACTGCTGCCGCACTACTCATGTCGGCTACGCGTGGCATGCTGCGCTCTTTGGCCGAAGCCTGCCGCACTCCCGCCGAGGTTCTGACCAAACTCAACCGTTTGTTGGTGGAGGATTTTCCCGCGGGGAAATTCGTCACGCTGGTCTACGCTGTACTCGATCCCGCGTCGCGCACCGTCACCTTCGCCAGTGCTGGACACTTGCGTCCGCTCCTGGTCGATGACGACGGGCCTCGCTTCCTCGATACCGAGCGCGGACTCCCGCTGGGCTTGAGTTGCGGCGACTATTCCGAAAGCACCGTTGCCCTATCGCCGGGTTCGCGCCTGGTCTTCTACAGCGACGGCATCAGCGAAGCCGCCAACGAAAACGAAGAAGAATACGGATTGGACCGTCTGGTCCAGCACGTCTCCAGCCCCGATGCGTCTGCCATCACCATTCTGGATGATGTCCGCGCCTTCGCCGACGGCGTGGCCCTCAACGATGATGCCAGCGTCGTGTTCGTTAAGGTTGGTTCTTAGAACACCACGGCGGAGTTAAGCGGCGCGCTTCTGCGCCTCGCCATCGTGCGCGCGGGGCAGGGTGAAAACGATGATGAGGGCGATGAGAGCTAGGATAGCGACGATGAATATGCTGCCTTCTGGGCCGGTGGTTCCGCCGCTAAGGATAGGCTTACCTACAGGATGAGTAGCGAGATGGTGCTGGACCATGAGTCCGCTGGTGGCGACGCCATAGAGGAAGGATTGTGACCAGTCCCACGCCGTGTGAAAGCCGATAGCCCACCACAGCGAACCGGTGCGCCAGAGGCTGAAGCAAAACACCATCCCGCCCAGGCCAGCGGAGAGTAGTCCAATCGGCGACTCGCCAGGGTTGTTGCTGTGGCCGAGGCCGAAGAGGACGGAGAGGATAAGGGCCGAGGTCCAAAAGCCCAAGGCGGTGCCGTAGCGCGTCTTGAAAGCCCATTGGTAAATGCCCGCGAGGCCGCGCGTGAACGTGTACTGAACGTAGCCGCGGGTAAGGTATTCCTCGAGCAGGCCAACCAGGAAAAAGCCGAGCAGCCAGACCGCTCCGTAACGGAGAATGCCTCCGCCAAAAAGCAAGCGGCGATCGAAGACGAGGAATCCTGTCTTCCAGAGCGTCAACACCAGAACGGACAGACACGTGACTCCCCATGCTAGGCCGGTCAGAAAGTACAAAAGCTTGCGCTCGCCGCCGAAGCCGTAAACGGAGTTAGGCCGTCGCTCGATCTTCGACATGATCCAGGTGACGAGCAGGGTCAAGGCGAAGGGGATCGCCTCGGCGATGAACCCGAGAGCTGGAGAAATCTCCGAGCCCGACTTCGGCGGTTCTACAGCGGGCGGGTAAAGCTTGTGCCCGATGAAGTTGGCGCAGAAGGCAAGGGCCGCGAAGAGCGCGATAAAAATGAGCAGGCTCCAGGCGGCGCGAAGTCCGTCTTTGCCCATGAAGATCTTGCGGAAGTCCGACGGTTGCGCGGGTGGCATAGGTTCGGTGAACGTCACTGTTGCGTCGTGATTCAAGGAGTTCCCTCGTATGGCAGCCCGGTTTATTCTTTAAGATGTACGCAGCCTGAACTCCTCTTGTTCCGGAGATTTCGAGCTCAGTCCCAAAGAGGCATGGCACGGCAAATAACTTGCCATTGCTCATCCCACTCGCGCCCGATGCTCCTGCAAAATACAGCGATCCATGACCACGAAGATTCCCGCCTTACGGGCCTTCTCGGCGGCCTTTTCATGAATCACGTCCTCCTGCATCCAGATGGCCGGCACTTTCAACTGAATCGCTTGATCCACAACTTCTTCCACAAACTCCGGCCGTCGAAAAATGTTCACGATGTCAATCTTCTCCGGCACATCGAGCAGAGAGCCATAAGCCTTCTCGCCCAGCGAAGTTTTGATGTGTGGATTCACGGGAATAATGCGATAGCCCTGGCTTTGCATGTACGCGGAAACTCCATGGCTCACCCGCATGGGATGGTCGGAAAGTCCCACCACGGCGATCGTCTTCGCGCGCTTCAATAACTCCATCATGGCGTCCGCTGGATTGAGCGGGGACATTTTCTTTTTTCCCTATTTCTTGTTCGCCGCATCCATCTTCTGCTTGTACATCTTCAAGGCCATCTTCCTTACTGTCTCCGAGACTTCCTTATTCGCGGAAATATTTTTCAAGTCCACCGCAATCAGATGTTTGACCAGTCCCATCGCAAGATCCAGCGGAGTCCGCGGATTCGCCACCAGATTTCGCACTACAATATAATTCTTCATGAAGCGACGTTTCAGCGGGATCTGCCGCAGCACCGCTTCCAGCACATTTTTCTGCAGGGCAAATTTTTCCACTTCGCCGTCGGAAAGTTTCGGCGCCTCCAGCACCGCCAGCGCCACCACCTTGGTCCCATCCCGAATCAGAATCGACCGTTCCTCTTTATTTCCCTTCAGGGCGAGCTGGATGCGCCCCTTGACGTCGAGGCCATTAATTTTCTGCATCGTATTCTCGCGCTTCGCCAGCCCTTTAACCTCCGGGGTTACATGCCCAGCCGGCTTCACCGCAGACATGCCCGGCTTCGCAGCCGCCGCGGAAGCAGAGCTTGCTGTCGCCGGTTTTGGTTCCGGGGCTGGCGCGTCCTGCACAGCCGATACTGGGAAGTAGTCGGCGCCCAGCAACTCCATGATTCCGCCAATCGGCTGAAATGGCTTTCCTTCAGACGCAACAATCTCCGTCGCGTGTTCCGCCAGATACGCGGCAACCGCTTCTTCGGGAACGTCGTCCTCTTCAGCCTCTGCTGTCTTGGCCGTGTCAGTCTTGCCTGTTTCAGTCTTGGTTGTGTCCGCGGGTCTTTCAGAGGCCACAGCGGTCGCGGGCGGAATCGCATCGGCGATCGCACTCGGGCTCGACTCAAACTGTGCAGGAGGAACAACAGGCTCAGCCCTACTCAGCAGGTTCGCCACGATGCCCGCTTCGTTGGCCTTCAAATACGGATTCGATCTCAAACGCTCCAGAATTCCCGGCGCTTTTCGCACGCGCTCACTCCGCAACATCGCCCCAATGTTTTCCGCCGACGCGGAAATCGCCAGCTTCGCGAATTCACTCTCGGGGACGGAAGGATTCTCCAACAATGCCGGCAGCAACTTGGACCGTAAGTTGTCCGGTGAAACCAGATAGTCGAGCACCTCCCGCGCCGTTTTCGGATCGGATGCCGCAGCCAGCGAAGCTTTTTCATCCCAGCCCGCCAGTGTCATCCGCGCCAGATCGCCAAATACTTTATTGTGCGTGGCCAGATAAACCAGAATTTCAAGATTCTCGTCCGGCGGCACCGACAGCGCTCCCCGCGCCGCAAACTGCATCATGTTCGACGGAAGCTTCGACGCTCGAATTTGATCGATCATGCGCCCCATCACTTCACCTCTCGCAGCAACCCGACGGTCTTCACGTTTGCCAACTCTTCGAGTTCCCGCACGGCCAGTGCCAGCTCGCGAATCAGCCGGTTCGGTTTGCCACGCTTAAATTCCTGCAGCAACGACCGATAGTACCAAAGCGTTCCCTCGCGCCTACCGTTGAAACGGTCCCAAATTAATTCCCCGACTTCTCTATAATCGGAAAGAATCGAGCGAACATTATTGAGTTTGTCAGCTGCGGAAACCAGTCTGGTCTCCGCATCCGCATCTTTCAGATGCAGAAGATAATTTTCTTTCCGTTCCCGCCAGGGCGGCTTCGGATCGCCATAAGAATCCGTGCATCCTTCCACAATCTTCGCCACGCGGGCTCCGAAGCGCCGCTTCACTTCTTTCAACATCGGCGCACCGCCGCAATCCTCCACCACGTCGTGCAGCAAGGCCGCAATCGCAATGTCCTCGTCGCCGCCGTACTCCAGCGCCAGCGAGGTCACGCCCATCAAGTGCGCGAGATAAGGCGTTGTCGAAGCCTTCCGCACCTGGCCCTTATGTTTCTCCGCGGCAAAAAGAAATGCTTTCTGAAACCGCGGACCCAGCTGGATCGCCTTTCCCCGCTTCCCACCCACTATTGCTTCTCCTGTTTCTCCCCGCGCCGCGCCAGCAAATACGCCCGGATGAAGGGCTGCAAATCGCCGTCCAGCACTCGGTCCACGTCGCCGACTTCGGTCTTCGTGCGATGATCCTTGATCATGCGATACGGCTGCAGCACGTAAGATCGAATCTGCGATCCGAAATCGTTGTCCAGCTTCGAATCCTCAATCTTCTTCGTCGCTGCGCGCTTCTTTTCCATCTCGTATTCGTAGAGCTTCGACCGCAACATGCTCATCGCCCGCTCGCGATTCTTATGCTGCGAGCGTTCGTTCTGGCAATTCGCCACCAGCCCAGTTGCGATGTGGGTAATCCGTACCGCTGAGTCCGTCGTATTGACGTGCTGTCCGCCCTTGCCGCTCGAACGGTAAGTATCGGTCCGGATGTCCTCCGGCTTGATCACGATGTCGATGCTGTCATCGATTTCCGGAGAGACGAACACGCTGGCAAACGACGTATGCCGCCGCTTCGCCTGATCGAATGGAGAAATCCTGACCAACCGGTGCACTCCGATTTCGCTGGTCAGCAGCCCGAACGCATAATCCCCATTCACGGCGAAAGTCGCCGACTTCAACCCCGCCTCTTCACCCGGTTGGTAATCGTAGAGAACCGTTTCAAATCCCTGCCGCTCCGCCCAGCGCAAATACATGCGCAGCAGCATGTCGGCCCAGTCCTGCGACTCTGTTCCGCCCGCTCCCGGATGAATCGTTACAATCGCATTCAAGGCATCGTTGGGACCGGAGAGCAGCGTCTCCGTCTCCAGCTTATCCACCAGGCCGCGCAGCGCATCGATCTCGCGCCGCAACTCGGCATCGACTGTTTCGCCTTCCTTCGCCAAATCAAAGTAGGCGGCAATATCGTCGCCGCGCCGCGCCAAGTCCGCATCCGTGGCAAGCAGGTGCTCCAACCGCTTCTTCTCGCGCATCACCTGCTGCGAGCGCTGTGGATTCGACCACAAATTCGGGTCGGCGGACTGGTTCTCAATTTCGCTTAGTTGCGGACGGAGTTTGCCCGCGTCAAAGATACTCCCGGAGCTCGCGCACCTTCTTGTTCAGCAACGCGTATTCCTGCTCGAACTCTTGATTCATGAGGATGTTTCCGCTTTCTCGGCCGCTTTCCCTTGGGGTGCGAAGCGCGTAAGCAGCGCCCCTGCTGAAATTATCGCACACAGAAACGCGAACCAGTCTCCGTGCCGCGTGTAGAAAGTGGTTACCGAAGTGAGTGCATAAGGCGCAGCCAGCGTGCCGCGAACCTTTCGCGGAATTCTCGCTACCGTTCTCCCGTAAGGATCAATCGAGGCAGTCACCCCCGTGTCCGTCGCGCTCAAAGTCCACCGGTCGTTTTCAATCGCCCGCATGCGCGTCTGATTCAAATGTTGCGCGTATGCTCCGCTGTCTCCATACCATCCGTCATTGGAAATGTTCACGAAAACCTGCGCACCGTTATTTGCGAACTGACGGACTTCATCCGGAAAGACAGACTCGTAGCAAATGAAAACTCCCAGCCGCTCGCTTCCGGCGTCCAAGGGCGCTCGCGACATGCCGGACTTGAACTCGCCCACTTCTTTTGTCAAACCACCGGCAAACGAAAACAACCATGGGAACGGCAAATATTCTCCGAACGGCACCAGATGCACCTTGTCATAACGCGCTGTCCATTCACCGGAAGGACTCACTAGAGCGGCCGAATTGAAGACCTGGGAAGTCGCCGCCCCGTTCGGATTCGCGCTCGTGCTCCCGATCGCACCCGTCACCACCCAACTCCGCGACGCCCGCGCCATCTCGCTGACCGGGCCTCGGAACAACGGATCGCTCGAAAAAAAAGGCGCCGGAGATTCCGGCCACACGATCAATTCCAACTTTTCCGGCACACCGCCAATTATGCGCGTATTGGCCGCCTTCACAGTGAGATCAGTCAATTGCCGCAGCGTCCGCTCGAAAGTATCCCGCGTCCAGTTCTCATCCACCGGAATATTCTCCTGCACCAGCAGCGCTGCGTGATCCGCCGCAATCGCCGGAGCGTCCACCAGCCTGCCCGCCTGCAATACAGCCGCCGCCGCCAACGATGCCAGCAATAATGTATTCCGTTTTTTTCTCGGAACCAGAAACGCAGCCGCCACCGCAACATTCACCAGCACGATCTCGAACGAGATTCCGTATACGCCGGTGAAAGTGCCGATCCGGCTCAGCGAAATATTATCCACCTGCGCAGTGCCGAGCAGATCCCACGGGAATCCCGTGACGCGTGTCCGCGCCAACTCCACCGCGACCCAGAGAAAAGGGATCGAGATCAGCGCCCGCCGGTTGTCGCGCCCTGGTCCCGCCGCCAGTCCCACCAGCAATCCAAACAGCCCGTGATAGAGTCCGAGATAAAGGCAGAAGAGAAACAGCGCCAGCGCCGCCCACGGCGCACTCAACCCACCATGCTCATGCATGGTGTCGTAAATCCAATAGCAAGTGCCCGCAAACCAGAGAATGCCGGAAGCATACCCCAGCAGAAACGCCTGCCCCGGCGTCGCGGCCCGAAGATGAACCTCGCCGTCAATCTCAAGCGCCCCCGTCGGCCGCGCGCGCAACAAAGCCACTATGAGCGGAGCAAATGCCACCCATGACAGAACGTAGATTCCGGGCAGAGGAAAAATCAGGACCTGCAACAGCGTAGACAGACCAACCAACAACCACGCGCTGTAATGAATTTGCCTCACCGGCAAGAATAACAAATCGTCTCTGTCACATCGCGGTCTGTCAATCGTCGCTCTAATCTGGTGATGTCATTCCGAACCGAGCTGCAAGCTCGGTGAGAGCCTGCCCTGAGCCTAGCGAAGGGAACTTGTTGTCCTAGCCTCAATCACAAACCCGCGCACGAACTCGACAATCTCGCTCGTCACATAAGGCGGCGGCGCAATCGCAAAAACCGGCAGTCCCGCGACAGCTTTCAAGGAAACCCCGGACCATGCAACTCCCGCACGCTGATGCAGAATCACCGCCCCGGCCCGGTCCATAAACTCCTGCGCCGATTTCTTAAAGTCTTCCGTCCCGGGATCAAGCACCGTCATGTACAAATCCGGCCGCATAAATTTCAACACGCTGTTCGATTCCACAATCACGTTCCGCGCCGACTCAATCCGCTTGCGCAGCGCGGGCATCGCCTCCGCCAGCCTTCCCTGCTCCGTCCGCACCCATAATGCCCGCCTCGCCCCGGCCAACAAAAACCTTGAAGTATCGGACTCCCCGGTCCGATCTTTTTCTTCCGATATCGCCCACGAATGATCGCCGGTCGCACAGTCGCACGCCTCGCCATTCGCCGAACAAACTCCGTGGCCATACTGCGTAATCTTCACCGCCGTCCAAGCGCATTCGCGCAAGCCGGCAATTAAACCCGCCACCACGCTGGTCTTCCCCACGCTCCGCGAATGCCCGCCAATCACGATGATCGCCATAAATGTCGGATTCCGCTATCCGGCTTCCGCACCTGCGCAACCTCGCAGCCGGACGCCGGGAGCCGGAAGCCGCCTTTATTTTTTCCCAGACAATCTCGCCAGCGCGGCCAGCTGCTTCAAATATTCCCGCACCGGTTTCGCCGGCGTTCCCCAGAACGCCACACCCCTGCCGCGCAGAACTTTATTCGGCAGCACCCCGCCTTGCCCGCCCAGCATCACGCCTTCTTCAATGCGCGCATGTTCCCCAATGCCCACCTGCCCGCCGAGCACCACGTCTTTCTCGATCACAATGCTACCGGAAAGCCCGGTCTGCGCCGCAATCACCACGTTCTCGGCAATCCGGCAATTGTGCCCGATATGCACCAGGTTATCGATCTTCGATCCCCGCCCAAGTCGCGTTTCATCCAGCGCGCCCCGGTCGATCGTCGTGTTGGCCCCAATCTCCACGTCGTCTTCAATCACCAGCCTGCCTACCTGCGGAAATTTTTCATACCGCCCACTGTGTGGATCGCGCACATACCCAAATCCATCGCTTCCCAGCACCGCGCCCGCGTGAATAATCACGCGATCACCCAACCTGGTTCCCGGGTAAAGCGTCACATTGGGATAAATCTCGCAATCGCTCCCAATCTTGACACCGCGTCCAATCGCGCACCCCGCGCCGATCCGCGTGCCCTCTTTTATTTCTGCGTTCTCTCCAATCACTGCGCGCTCGCACACTTGCACGCGGGGCCCCAGACGAACGGAAGCATGCACTACCGCACTCGGGTGCACACCAGCCTCCATCCCTTGTCCATCGTCTTTCAGAAATCGCGCCGCCCTCGCGAACGCCAGCTTAGGATGACGGCAGATCAACATCGGTTTGCCCGCAGACGCTACCGCAAACTCTCCCGCAATCACCGCCCCGGCTCCCGATCTCAATGCTTGCGAAAGATATTTTTCATCCTCCACGAACACGATTTCGCTCGCCGAAGCCGATGCGATGCTCGCCACCCCTCCGACCTCGACGCTTCCATCCCCTTCCAGCCGGGCCCCAACGGCCTCTGCGATCTCTTGCAGCTTGTGCCTCATCGCTCCCACTCTATCTCACCGCGCCAATCGGACGGAAGTCAGATCCTATGCGCTTGGTGGAAAAATCCATTCTGGAAGATAATCGAAAGAAGCGTAATCCAACACACAAACCAGGATACCCATGCCTTCCCGAATCACTCGCTCGCATTCCATCTTGATCGCAATAGTTACAACCGCCCTCCTGTCCCTCCCCGCGCACTCCCCTGCCCAGGAACTCGCCCACCGCCTTATCCTCAAAGACGGCTCCTACCAGTCCATTACAAAATATGAGGTCAAGGGCGACCGCGTCCGCTACTACAGCGCCGAGCGCGAAGAATGGGAGGAACTCCCCTCATCGCTCGTGGATTGGCCTACCACGGAAAAATTTGAAAAAGATCGCGCGGCCGCTCCCGCCATCCCTGAGGCCGCGCTCATCGACAAAGAAACCGAAGCCGAGCGCGAAGCCGCAGAAGCCCATCTTCCAGAAGTCGCTCCCGGCCTGCATTTGCCGGAACTCTCCGGCATGTTTCTACTCGACAACTTTAAAGGCCAGCCGCAACTCGATGAGCTCCAGCAGGCTGAAGGCGATATCAACCGGAACGCGAAAACCAACATACTTCGCGGGGCGGTCGGCAGCGGCAAGGCAACCGTAGAACTTGACGGCGAACACGCCACGATCTACTCGCACGTCGCCGTGCCATCCATTTACATCAGCATGGATGACGATTCTTCCTCCCAGCCACCGCCCGGTGAAACCGCCTCCGCCAAACCTTCTCAACCCAGCCTGGACGCCCCGCGCGCCGAGCCCCAGAAGCCCGAGAAAGCACAGCAGCCCGAACAAGCCGTCGTTCCCTTCGACCGCTTTCGCATCGTGCAACTCAAAATAAAAAACGGCAAGCGCATCGTCGGCGATATCAAACGCTCCACCACCGGCAAAGTCAGTCAGGATCAAAACTCCTTGAAGACCACCATCGACCTCGTTGCCTCCGGCTGGTTCAAACTCACCCCCACTGAAGACTTGGCTCCCGGCGAATACGCCGTGGTCGAAATGAAGGGTGCCGCAGGCATGAACCTTTACATCTGGCCGTTCGCGGTAAATCCCACCGCGCCCGCCAATGCAAACCCATGGACTCCGGACCTAAAGGACAAGAAGGCGCAGCCGGCGAAGCCCAATTGAATTCGAAATAGCAATCGCTGAATTCGGCGACTTGAAATTTCAATCACCAAACGACCGGATCGCGCAATTTACCGTTAATCCAGGCTGGCGTGGATGCCAAGACCTTCGGCGGCCTTACGCAGCCGCTTATCTCTCGTCCATAGAAGCGTGGGCGAATCGATAAAGACAGAAGCTATCAAGTGGGCGTCGGTCAGGCCGATGCCGAGGCTATATAAGTGACGAGCCTCAATCATTCGACGCACCTCGCTCAGTTGCGCCACTCGCACTTGCGGTAAAAGATCCAGCAGCGACAGCGTCTTGCTCCGTTGCCGCAGCGATCCAAGGGAAAGCTCCGCGGTAATGAACGGATGCATCACAATGTTCCCCTGGCTAAGGTGCTCGCGTAGCTCTGAGTTTCCTGAGCGAAGGTGATCGATCCAAACGGAGGTATCCGCGAGAATCACCGCGCCCGACCCCTGCGGCGCGGAATCTTCTTCAACTTCGGCATGGTACCGCCCAACGCGGCCAATCTTCGGGCGCTCTCCCGCTCAATGAGAGCTTTAAGGGCCTCCCGAATCAGCCCCGCCTTTTCCTCTACCCCGGTGAACTCTTGGGCGATGCGCACAAGATCGTCATCCAGCGCAACAGTAGTTCTCATAAGAACTCCAGGCACTCATTATAGCATCATACGATGCCGATATTTGTGCTTAAGTCGGGCAAAAACAGACGGACTAATGGAGCGATTCGGTGATTGGCCATTGAAATCTCTTTTTCAATCACTCAATGACCCAATCACCCAATTCCTCACTTCATCACTCCCCGCTGCGCAATCCCAATATTGTCCCGCGTCGTGTTCTTCACCAGATACATCATCTCGTCGGCTTGCCGGATGATGTCATGCGCGTCGCGCGCGTCGTGCGGATAAGTCGCCAGCCCAATCGAAGCCCGAACGTTCAGATTCAACCCCTCATCGCGGCAAAAATTGCTCGCCCGCATCCCGTCGCGCAAACGCTTGGCGACCACCAGAGCCTGGTCTTTCCCGGTCTGCGGCAGCAGCACCACAAATTCATCCCCGCCGTAACGAAACGCATAATCGATCAAACGAAGCTGCGCCTTCACTAGATATCCAATCTCCGCCAGCAGCTTGCTGCCAATCAAATGGCCATGCGTATCGTTCACCGCCTTAAATCGATCCAGGTCGATGAACAGCACGCTGAACTCATATCCAAACCGCGACGACCGGTAAACTTCCGTCTCCAATGTTTTATAAAGATGGCGCGCATTATAGAGTCCGGTGCAATCGTCGGTAATCGTCAGTTCCTGAATCTTCTCCACCCAGCGCGCGTTCTCAATCGCAATCGCCGCGTAATCGCACAGCGCCTGCAGAAAGAAAATTTCCTGCTCGTTAAATTGCGCGATGTCAGCATTCACCAGCTGGATCACTCCCAGCACCCGCAATCTCGACCTCAGCGGCACACAGATAACTGATCTCGTCTCGCAATGGGTCGCCTCGTCAATGCGTTTGGCAAACCGCGGATCGCTTTCCACATCCGCCAGAATGACCTGCTCCCCATGTTTCGCCACCCACCCTGCAATCCCCTCCCCAACTTTCAGCCGGATATCCTTCAGCGCCTCCGCCGCAGCTCCCACTGCAATCGCGAAATAAAGTTCATCCTTCTGCTCATCCACCATCAGTAACGACCAGGTATCTGGACGGAAATATTCTGCCATTTTCTCCATGATGGTTTGCAGAATCGAGTCGAGGTCCAGCGACGACGTCAGCGCCTTCGCTACGTCGTGAAAAATACCGAGCTCCTGGCTCTGGCGGGTTAGTTGTGTGCCGGCGGCCTCGGACATGCGGGGTTCCCTCATCTCCCGTGTTGCGGGCATTGCCCGCAATTGTTCTGCCTTGGACTTGATCGTCGAAGCGTTACTCAAGTTTCGAGTGAAACGATCCGCACTATGGACGAGTGACAGTTCCAAAAATTATAGATTCGCATCCCCGCTACGGCAATGACCGTTGGTAACCAGTATCCCTAAAGCCAATGGGATGTTCAGCATAGGGTTCAGTCCACGCTGGATGTTGCTCGATTCTGGAGCGCCCGCGCGGTCGCATTCACTTGTGATATAGTTCCGACCTGAGTTTCCTCCCCCTCGGTTTTGCGATTCTATTTAAGCAAAACCCACTCTCCGGTTCTTGGGCCCAGTAGTACCTACGATCGCTCCCACGCTTGCGGCTTGGCGCGCCGATCGCGCCAGCGTTTTATAACTCTTGAGGAGAAGACCCCATGCGACGTCACAACCTTTCGCTCAATCAAAGCTTTTCCCGTCCCTTGACCCTAACCATCACCGTCGCGATTCTCAGTCTCTCGCTGTCTTTAAGCGCCTACGCCCAAACCGAAACCGTTATCTACAGCTTCGTCGCTCCTGGACACGACGGGCATACCCCATACGCCGCCGTCGTCTTCGACTCGGCTGGAAACCTTTACGGCACAACCTACCTGGGCGGGAGTCACAACTTTGGCACAGTCTACGAGCTCTCCCCCGTTTCTGGAGGCGGCTGGGCGGAAACCGTTCTGCACTCTTTCACCGGCGGCCTCGACGGTGCAAATCCGCAGGCTCCACTCATCCTTGATGCGTCTGGAAATCTATACGGCACCACCATCCTCGGTGGATCGTCGTCCCAAGGCGCGGTCTTCGAACTCTCGCCCGTTACCGGCGGCGGCTGGCACGAAACCGTTCTTCATTCCTTCAGCAACGGACTGGACGGAGCAAACCCCACCGGTGCGCTCGTGTTCGATTCCGCCGGAAATTTGTACGGCACCGTAGGCTCGGGCGGCACCGACAACCACGGAATCGTCTTTGAGCTATCGCCTCCCGTGTCCGGCGGTGCCTGGCACTTCAGCATCCTCCATTCGTTCACCGGAGGCACGGACGGCAGAGTTCCCTTCGCAAACCTCATCTTCGACTCTGCTGGCAATCTCTACGGAACCACTGCCTACGGCGGTAACTCCGCGGATTGCGTTCCCCGAGGACTCAACGGCTGTGGCGTGGCCTATGAACTGTCGCCAACTACCGGTGGCGGATGGCACGAAACGCTTCTTCACGCATTCACCGGTGGGCACGACGGCGCATTTCCAATCGTCGGCCTTACCTTTGACACCTCGGGAAATCTCTACGGCAGCGCTTACGCGGGCGGCGACAACAGCAACTGTATTACCTCCGACACTTCTGGTTGCGGCGTAGTTTTCGAGCTTTCGCAATCCGCCGGCGTCTGGCACGAAACAACCCTCCACGCTTTCAGCGGCGCGGCCGACGGATCAGATCCCAACGCCGTGATCCCCGATTCCCTCGGCAATGTCTATGGCACCACACAACTCGGCGGCGATACCACCAGCAGCGGCTGTGACCCCAATGGTTGTGGCGTGGTCTTCGAGCTTTCGCCCGTCACGGGCGGCGGCTGGCACGAAGCCATTCTTCATGATTTCACCGGCTCTCCGGATGGCACACTGCCCGCCGCTGCGCTCACTTTCGACTCGTCCGGCAATCTCTACGGCACCACCGCCGCTGCCGGCGCTGATGGCCAGGGCACTGTCTTCGAAGTCACTCCGTAATTACTCTCCGGCCGCGCGTGCCGAATCCTGCGCGACCGGAGACTTCCACCTCTCGCCCGCCGCCTAGTCTTACATGTATTCTTAATAGCTATGTCAATGTCCGCCATTTTCAAATCCATATCGCAGGCGATCCTCGCACTCGCGATCTTTTCACTCACTGCGTCTGCCCACACCGTCGCGCAGGCCACCCCCAAGCCCGACCCCAAATCCATCGCCGAAGTCGACGCCGGCCTCGGCCCCTGCACCGCCGATTTCACCATTACAGACGATGCCGGCTCACCCGTCTACGCCGCCAACATCCGCGTCCACATCGCCTACGGATTCATGAACCTTCACAAGTTCGATCTCCAGGTCGGAACCAACGCCGATGGAAAGGCCCGCTTCATCGGCCTTCCCGAAACCACGAAACAAGGGCTCTTCTTCCGCGCCTCCGAAGGCGATCGGGAAGGTTCCGCCTTCGACGATCCCTCCAAAACTTGCAAAACACAATTCACCATCGTTCTGCGGAAAAAGTAGGCTGAGACCATCCCCAGTGATCCACGGTAACGTCCCGCACCATCCTCTTCTGGCGTATACCCTCGTACTTATCCTATGATTGTGGCATCTGACTGCGGGCCGCTTCCTCAAAGCCCGCCGGAGCTCACCGTGGGTGCGTTCGGAGACAAACTGCGCAGACAGCGCGAGCAGCAGGGCATCTCGCTCGACGCCATCTCCACCACCACGAAAATCAGTCCGCGCATGCTGCGCGCCATCGAGGACGAGCGCTTTGACCAGCTTCCCGGCGGCGTCTTCAACAAAGGCTTTGTCCGCGCCTACGCCCGCCAGGTCGGCCTCGACGAAGAGGAGGCCATCTCTGACTATCTCGCCGCACTACGCGAAAGCCAGATTCAATCCCAGACCATCCTGCCCAACTTCCGCGCTCCACACGACCATCCGACCGCACAAACGGAACGGGCCGCAGAATTCCATCCCACGGTAGATCTCATAGCCGAGAATTCTGATCGTCGCGTAAGACCAGACGACCGCCGCCAGCAAGCTCGCCGCAGCGCAGACCGCGAAGTTCCGGTCGATCATGGTCGTCCCGATGAAATTCAAGCCAGCGCAGATCAGCCCGCGGAAAGCCTCGACCAGAATGTTCCCTCGCCATCCCTTTCTTTTCTCAATCTCGATTCCGCCCCACCTTCGTCGCACTTTGACTCGCGCAGCCATCCCGAGGAAACAACAGCACCCATTTCCCCGGACGCTCCCTCCCGGCGCGTCCCTTGGGAAAAACTCGCCGTCGCTCTCGTGCTCATCACCTTGACGCTCGCCCTTTTGGCCTTTCATCGACGCAGCCACTCGGCGGCCGCTTCTCGGCCCGGGCCATCTCCCGCAAGTCCCGTCGTTGCCGCCGCCCTCACTTCCACCGCGTCATCCGCCGCAACTCCCTCGTTGGCCACCAAACCCTCCGCATCATCAATCGCACCCGCGAACCATGCAACGCCGCTTTCCGATCCCGACGTGAACCCTCCCTTGGCCCGCCCCTACCCGCGCGCGACGACTCCCCGACCGCCGCCCCGATTCACGCTGGTAATCCGCGCGGATCAAACAGCCTGGGTCTCGATCACCGCTGACGGTCAGCCCGTCGCGCAAGAAACCCTCATTGCACCCGCCAACACATCCGTTCGTGCCAGCCATGAAATCGTGGTAAAAACTGGAAATGCCGCCGGCATCAGCTTCCTGCTCGGCGGCAAGGACATTCCCACTCAAGGCAATCCCGGTGAGGTTCGCACGTTTACTTTCGATGCCAACGGCATGCAAACGTCCGCCCCATCGAATGCCACACATTAACCAACGCTGAAATCTCAACCCAGTGAAGCGACATGGGAAACTGCTGGAATGGGCAGGATGGCACTCCTCACAAATGCGGCCTCTTCAACAGCTCCGCCACTGACGCAGTCAAGATGGACCTCGACTCCTCCACCTCCTTAGGCAGGATCGTCTTCCCAATCATGAGCATGACCGCTCCGTGGCACAGCATCCATAGGGATGTGTTCAGCCGCACATAGTCCTCCGGCTCTCCGCCGAACTTCTCAGCCAGTTTCTGCCTCATGGTGTCTCGCGCCGGCCGCCCCAGGGTATTCTTGGCGCCCGCCCGATTGGAGTGCGGGGAGTAAAACAGCTCGTATTCGTGCTGATAAAACAATTCATAGTCGTGGGGATGGCTCAGCCCGTAATCCACATACCGCTCACAAGCCTCTTCCGGCGACCGCGCCGCTCTCAGCACAGCGGCAAATTCCAGCCGGATGCTCTGCAACAGCGCCCGCAGGATGTCTTCCCTGTCCCGAAAGCGACGGTAAACTGCGGGGGTATTCGTTGCTGCCGCTTTGGCAACCGCCCGCATCGTGAGCGCGCTCGCTCCTCCCTTTTTCCATAATTTTCGCGCCGCATTCAGAATCTGCTCTTCCAGGTCGGGGTTGGGATGGCGCGCCACGTGTCTCCTTCAGGAATCTCGCATTTTTTGTATACTACGTAAACATAACATTGTAAAACCACACCGGAGAAAATCGATTTTCTCTTTGAAATATTATGTTGACAGCGTACACATAACGCTGTATAAACAATAAAAGCAATTGGGCCCCTTCCGGCATTCTAATTCCTCAGGAGTGAATTACAGATGTATTCGTGGGAGAACCCGGACGATAGAGTTTCTATCGTCCAAATGAATTCTGAACTGCGCCACGCGCAGCTTGAGCTGCTCAGCGCGCATTGTGCCACACATCAGCTTCGCCTCCGCTTTTCCATCGACGATCTGGCCCGCTTTGGAGAGCGCGACGTTCTTCGCAAATCCCTTCAGGCGGCCGCTGCCCTCAACGAATATTACACGTCCATCGAAAACAAAATTCCCACCGCGAAGCACGATCCCGCATCTCCCGCACCCCTTACGCAGGAACGCATCGCGGAGGCCATCGATCTGGTTTCCGCTTACCTGCGCGACCAGCGGGAACTCTATTTCCATTCGGCCGCACCTCTCACCCAACACCAAAAGGCTCTCATGTGGCCGTATTTTTCACCCGCCCTGCTCGAGCAGGTACGAATTGTCCAACTCAACGGCGATCGTGTCCCCAATCCCCCTTTTTACGCCGAAGCCCGGGCCTTGGGTTTTGCCAATCTCCCCGAGGTCACGCACATGCACTCCCTGACTTTTCTTGACGTCGTGGTCTTCAACGAAAAGATCACCGAGCGCTGTCTGTTTCACGGACTCGTGCATGCCGTGCAGTTTGCAGTCCTGGGGATCGAGCGCTACACCGAGCTTTTCGTCCGCGGCTTCATCAATACCAAGCTTCATTTTTCAGTGCCGCTCGAGGCCCATGCCTTTTCGCTTGAATCAAAATTCATGGGGTCCTCCGCGCACAGGTTTTCCGTCGAAGATCAGGTGCGTCTCTGGGTCAGACAAAACCGGTATTAGGTTTGTCGCGATCCGACAAGGTCCGAAGCGAGCAGTACTTCGGATAACGGGGTCCTCCCCCACCGCGGTCCCAGGGGCGGCATCAGCCGCCTCTGGGACTCAAAATATTCTGTTCCAACTCAAGGCGCCAAAGAGCACTGGTCTCGTCGAACACTGCGCTAGTTCCCCGGCGCCACACCTGCGATCCGACTCGTGGGATTACGTAATCCCAAACCCCGCATCGCGCTGAGGAACGCCTGATTCTGTTCCGGCGTCCCAATCGTGACTCGAATGCAATGCGGCGCCCCCCAATGCCCCAACGGACGCACCGCCATGCCCTCATTCTGCAACCGCTCCGCCACCGCCGCCGCTTTTTCTCCCAGATCGCAATACAGAAAATTCGCCCATGTCGGGACCACCCGATATCCCAACCCCGCTAGTCCCTGGCCCAGATCCCGCGACTGTATCGTATTGTTCTCCACCACGCGCTGAAGATGCTTGTGATCGTCGAGCGCCGCCAACGCCGCAGCCTGCGCCACTGACGACACGGAAAACGTATTCCGCATGCGCGCGCAGTAGCCCAGCAATTCCGCCGGACCCACACCGTAGCCCACCCGCAACCCCGCCAGTCCGTGCGCTTTGGAAAATGTTCGCAGCACCACCACGCTCGCGCCCTGCCGCACATAGTCCAGCGACTTCGAATAGGAAATTCCCTTTAGCGTTGCGAAGTGCTGCGCAAATTCGTAGTAAGCCTCGTCCAGCACGACCACCACATGGCTGGGAATCCGCGCCAAAAAACGCTCCACCACGGTCGTTTCCAGCACCGTGCCGGTCGGATTGTTGGGGTTCGCCAGAAAAACGATGCGTGTATTCGAATCGATTGCGGCGAGAATTGCGTCCAGATCAAAACTGTCGTCGCGCATGGGCGCCTCGATCAGCCGCGCCCCCGCCGCCTGCGCGGCCATCGAATACACAATGAACGAGCGCTCGCTGGTCACCGCATTCAGTCCCGGTGCCAAGAGCGTCTGGCACAGCAGGCTCAACATCGCGGTCGATCCCGCGGTTACCAGCACCTGCTCCACCGGCAGCCCGTGATGAGCAGCCAGTTTCAGCCGCAGCGCACTGCAATCGTCATCAGGATAAGATCCCACCGCTGCGATCGCGCTCCGCATGGCGTCGACAACCTGCGCCGAAGGCCCAAATGGATTTTCGTTGGAATCGAGTTTGATGAGCGGTTGGAGCGGCGAATCCCGGCGCGACGGGGTCGCACCCGGAACACTCGTCGTGCCCATATCGCGGGCCGGCTTGGAAACCAGATCGAAGAAGCGGCTCATCCCTGCCGCCCATCATGCCATGGAACGCTTCGCTCCCGCTATCGGTTTGTTGCATGCGGTGTGCAACCGGTCCACTTCCGCCTGGGTCAGCGCGCGAAATTCTCCCGGCGGAACATCGAGCTTGAGCGGCCCGTAGCGCACGCGCTTGATCTTCTCCACGTGATGTCCCACTTTTTCAAACATGCGCCGGATCTCACGATTCCGCCCTTCGATCAAAGTGACTTCGTACCACGGGTTATTCGCCTCTTTCACCAGCCGAATTCCCGCCGGCGCCGTCCGCACCCTTCGCCCATCTTCCGTCGCAATCGAAACTCCTCCCCGCAGTTTCTCCAGCGACTCCGCGCTCGGCACTCCCGCGACTTTCACCACATAAGTCTTCGGCACATGCGACGCTGCCTTCATCAACTTGTTCGCCAGCGCGCCATCGTTGGTTAAGAGCAACAACCCCTCGCTGGCATAATCCAACCGGCCTACCGGATAAACCCGTTTCTTAACCCCGCGAATCAATTGCATCACCGTTGGCCGGTTTTCCGGATCGCTCACCGTCGTCACGTAGCCTTTGGGTTTGTTCAGCAGCAGATAAACATGATGCTGCGCCCCCTGCAACAGCTTTCCATCCACCCGAATGTGATCGGTTTCAGGGTCCGCCTTAGTGCCAAGTTCCGTGACCACGGTCCCGTTCACTTTCACGTGCCCCGCGCTGATCAGTTCCTCGGCTTTGCGTCGAGAGGCAATTCCAGCGGCGGCAATAATTTTTTGTAAGCGTTCAGCAGGCATCGACAACTTCCAATCTGGATTTCGGAATGAGCGGCGACTCTGGCCGCCGCCGTTTTGAAGGGGCATGGCTTCAGCCACGCCGCAGAATCCCAAAACAATAACAGCGGCTTCAGCCGCCGTTCTCACAACCTAATCGATTCTATTCTTGTTCGACGGTAGACTCCGCATTCGCAGCCGGCTCCTCTACTTCTTCCGCCTGTGCCGAATTTTGTCCAGCCGCCTCGTCCGCCGGAATCAACTCTCCCTGAAACGATTCCGCCACCAGCTTCTCGAACTCCTCCATGCTGGGCAGCTCATTCACATCCTTCAGCCCAAAGCGCATCAGAAATTCTTTCGTAGTCTTATAGAGAATTGGACGCCCGATCACCTGTTTGCGTCCCGCGGTAGTGATCAGCTTGCGATCCAGCAACGTCGCTATCACTCCGCCCGAATCTACGCCGCGAATGTCGTTAATCTCCGGCACCGTAGCCGGCTGCTTGTAAGCAATCACCGCCAGCGTCTCCAAAGCCGGCAGCGACAGCCGGATCGGCGGCTTCAGGCTCTTCGCGAAACTTCGCACCATCTCATGCTGCTCCGGCTTGGTCGACATGCGATATCCGCCCGCGACCTGCCGAATCTCGATCCCATGATCGGATGCACCATAACTCGCAACCAATTCCTCCAGCGCCGCCCGTACCCGCGACTTCACTTCGTTATCGTCGCCCGCGCCCTCGGCAATCACCGACTCCTTGACGAGCTGCACCATCTGCTCCGTCGTAATCGGTGTCTCCGCCGCATAGATAATCGCTTCGAGTTGTGCTTTCAAACTCATAGTGGCCAGTGGTCAGTGGCCAGTGGTCAGTAAAATCCTTGGTCTTGAAACTGACCACTGATCACTGGACACTGACCACTGTCTTTTCATCTCCAATCGTCCCGCACTGCGGCCTGCTCCGCCATCACGGCGTCAAACCCAGTATGTTTCCGCACCGCGATCTCACCAAACAACTGGTCCTGCCGAACCTGAATGGCCTGCAGCCGCACCATCTCGAGCAACGCCAGAAACATGCACACTAAAGCCTGCCGCGACGGCACCCGCAACAAAAGCTGCTTCAACCGGATCGGTCTCGACTCCAGTTCCAGCCGCCGCCGCAAATAATCGATCATCTGCCCCACGGTCACCGTATCTTCATTCACGTTAATGACCGGCCGCGTCCGCACCCGCTCCAGAATCTGCTGAAATGTTTTCACCAGATCGATCACATCCGCAGCCATCTCCGGCTCGGCGCCTTCCGCATCCATGAACTCTTTCAACGACGGATTTGTCAGCACCGCCTCTTCAATCTGCTGCTTTTGCAAAAGCATCTGCGCCGCTGACTTGAACTTCTCATGTTCCAGCAGCCGGTTCACCAGCTCGGTTCGCGGATCTTCCAACTCCTCCGCCTTTGCCGACGGATCGCGCGGCAATAGCATTTTCGACTTGATGTGAATCAGCACCGCGGCCATATAAATAAAATCCGCCGCAACGTTCACATCCAGTTCGCGAATCCTTTCCACGTAGGCCAGATATTGCGCCGTGATCCGCGCAATCGGAATGTCGTAGATATCGATGTCTTGTTTGCGAATCAGATCCAGCAGCAAGTCCAACGGCCCTTCGTAAACATCGGTCACCGAAACCGCAAACGGAGAATCGCTTTCCTCTTTTTTCGCAGCATCTTTCGGCGCTTTCGCACCCGTAACCATCGCGGACACCGAAACCGGGTTATCAATGGCGTCGATTTTTATCTCTTCACTCATCACCAGAAACTCTTGTCATCCTGAGCGTAGCGAAGGACCTCGGGTGCCCCAGTTCTCGCTTCTTTTGCGAGAAGTGGGCAGCTCAGCCCCAACCAACCTACCTCGCTGCCTCATACTCCAGCGACATCCCCATCGCCGCGCGCACATCCTTCATCGTCTCGCCCGCAACTTTCCGAGCCCGCACCGTGCCTGCTTCCAGAATATCCCAAGCCAGCCGCGGATTCTCCTCGAATTTCTTGCGCCGGTCTTGCATCGGATTCAGCAATTGCACCAGCGCATCGGCAGCCCAGCTCTTGCACTCAATGCACCCGATCCCCGCAGACCGGCATCCCACGTTCACTTTCTCCATGGTCTCGGCGCTGCTGAAAATCTTATGCAAATCCCCCACCGGACACACATCCGGATTTCCGGGATCACTCCGCCGCACCCGCGCCGGATCGGTCACCATCGTCTTCAGTTTCTGCCGCACCACCGGCTCCGGATCGGTCAGCAAAATCGCATTGCCGTACGACTTCGACATCTTCCGCCCATCGGTCCCCGGCAACTTCGGTGAACGCGTCAACAAAACCTGCGGCTCCGGAAAAACATCTCCGCGCTTTCCATAAAATCCGTTGAAGCGACGCGTGATCTCCCGCGTCAGCTCCACGTGCGCCACCTGGTCTTCGCCTACCGGAACGACATCCGCCTTGTACATCAAAATATCCGCCGATTGCAGTACCGGATAGCCTAGAAACCCATACGTTCCTAAATCCTTATCCTTGATGTTCTCCCGCTGTTCCTTATAAGTCGGAACCCGCTCCAGCCATCCCAGCGGCGTAATCATCGATAGCAACAAATGCAACTCCGCATGCTCCGGCACGTGCGACTGGATAAAGATCACGCACTTCTCCGGATCGAGTCCCGCCGCCAGCCAATCCAGCGCCACCTCCACCGAATTCTGCTTTACGCGCGAAGTGTCCGCGTAGTCGGTGGTCAGCGCGTGCCAGTCCACCACGCAGAAGAAGCACTCATACTCATCCTGCATGCGCACCCAGTTATCGAGCGCTCCCACGTAATTTCCCAGATGCAATTTTCCAGTCGAGCGCATGCCGCTGAGCACGCGTTTACGCAATTTGGTCGGAGTTGTCATCAGTTTTTGAACGAGTCCTGACAAGGCACAACTGCGCCCAAATTCACTGGTTGCAGCATCATGCAGAGTATTGTCGATACTACCACGGAGGAAGTAGCGCCGCCGTCCCGGTGGCTGTCCAGCGGGCGTCCCGCCCGCTGCCGTGAGGGTTCAACAGCACGTTCTAGTTTCAAAAATACAGAGCCACTCAGCCGACGCCTCCCCATGCTTTATAATTCGCCCTCCACCCGCACCCGCCGAAATAAATGTCCCATCTCGCCCGCAAACTTCGTTTCACCGATTACTTCACGCTGGCCTGGGGCACCATGGTCGGTGTCGGCTGGCTGGTGGTCATGGACGACTGGCTCCTCCGCGGCGGCGCTCTCGGCGCGCTGCTAGGCTTCGCCATCGGTGGCGCACTGCTATTCCCAATCGGCTGGGTATATGGCCGCCTCGTCGCCGCCATGCCCGACGCTGCCGGCGAAATCGCCTACACCGCCGCCGCTTTCTCCCGCCCCATCAGCTTCTCTACCGGATGGATGATGATGCTCGCCTACTTCATCGTCTGCCCGTGGGAGGCCGTCGCCGTCGGCCGCATCGCGGGCTACATTTTCCCCGCGCTCGATTCCATCGAGATCTACCGCATCGCCGGACGCCCCGTCTATCTTCCACACCTCCTCATCGGCCTCAGCCTCACCGCCCTGCTCACCACGCTGAACTATCGCGGCATTCGCCTCAGCGCAACTTTTCAGAACTGGACATCCTTCGGCACACTCGCCCTCTTCATCGTTTTCATCGCGCTCGGCACCAGCAAAGGCTCGCCGCTCAACTTCCCGCCGCTCTTCACCCACGCCCCACTGGTTTCGTTTCTACTCATGCTGCAGATCGTCCCCTACTTCATGACCGGATTCGAATCCGTCAGCAAAGCCGCCGAAGAATCCTCTCCGGAATTTCGCAGCCAGAGTTTTCTCAAGTCGATCTGGATGGCCATCCTGGTCGGCATTCTCTTCTACACCATCGTCATCGCCGCCGTCGCCTTTGCAGCGCCGTGGCGCAATCTAACCGGCGAGAAGTTCATGACCGCAGTCGCCTTTCAACACGCCGTAGGCTCGCGCTGGATCGTCAACATAATCCTCGCCGCAGCGCTCCTCTCGCTCTTCAAATGCTTCAACGGAAATTTCGTCGCCGCCAGCCGCCTGCTGTTTGCCTTAGGTCGCCGCAACCTCATCGACGCACGCGCCGGGCAAATCCATCCCCAGCATCAAACGCCGTCCATCGCCGTGCTGTGCATCGGCCTCGCCACCGCCGCGTGTATGCTGCTGGGAGATGCGATCCTGGTGCCGATCACAGAAGTCGGCTCAGTCGCCTGCGCCATCGGCTGGGCTGCAACCTGCGCTGCTTACCTCAGTATGGGACGCGCAAGAAAGCTGCCCAGTCAACTAACTTTATCGGCAGTCGAATGGAGTGCAGCCACGTTAGGCCTGGTGGTAGCCATCGCCATGTTGCTGATGAAAGTCGTCCCGGCAATCCCCGGCCACTTCACGGTCTATGAATGGCTCGCCCTCGGGATCTGGATAGCGCTAGGAGCAATCGCCGGACGCCGCGCCACGGCGCATTAGCAGTGAATTGGCATTGGTAACAAGGTTTGCACGCTTTTGGGTGGCGCAGCGCTTCAGCGCTTTTGTGCAGACGCGGCTTTAGCCGCTGCGGTAAGGATACAAAAAAGGAAACCAATGAAGCTCTGCAAACTGACTCTTCTGCTCACCATCACCCTGCTCTTCTCCGCCCACTTCTCGTCTGCCCAATCAACCTTCGACCTCATCATCACCAACGGCCACATCATCGATGGCACCGGCTCGCCTTGGTACTCCGGCGATCTCGGCATCCGCGACGGAAAAATCGCCGCTATCGGCAACCTCGCTGCCGCGCCGCGTAAGCGCACCATTGACGCCGCCGGCAAAGTCGTCTCCCCCGGATTCATCGACATGCTCGGCCAATCCGAACTCTCCATCCTCGTCGACGCCCGCCTGCCCTCGAAAATCTATCAGGGCATCACTACCGAAATCACCGGCGAAGGCGGCACCATCGCGCCTCTCAATGACGCCATCATTCAATCCGACCACGCCGGATACGACCACTACCACATCACTCCCGACTGGCGAACCTTCCGCCAATACTTCGCCCGCATCGAAAAACAAGGCATGGGCATCAACCTCGCCAGCTACGTGGGCGCAACACAAGTCCGCCGCATGGTGCTCGGCGACGACAACGTCCAACCCACTCCCGCGCAGCTCGAACAGATGAAAGCTCTCGTACGGGATGCCATGAAAGACGGCACCGTCGGCGTCTCCACCGCGCTGGAATACGCACCCGCGCCCTACGCCAAAACCGACGAACTGATCGCGCTCGCCGCGGAAGCTGGAAAATTCGGCGGCATCTACTCCACCCACATGCGCAACGAAAGCGACTCCGTCCTCGATGCCATCGACGAAGCCTTGCGCATCGGACATGAAGCCCATGTCCCGGTGGAGATCTGGCACCTCAAAGTCGCCGGGAAAAATAACTGGGGACGCATGCCCGAAGTCGTTGCCAAAATCAACGCCGCCCGCGCCGCCGGCTCCGACGTCACAGCCGACACCTACGCCTACACCGCCTGGTTCAATGACTTCTCCGCCTTCGTTCCGCCCTGGGCGCACGACGGGGGAACCGCAAAACTTGTCGAGCGCTTAAGAGATCCCGCCACCCGCGAGCGCATCCGCAAAGATATGCTCACGCCCTCCAAAGACTGGGATAACGAATGGCAGGAAATTCCCGGCCCCGAAGCCGTCATGATCGGCGTTGTAGAGAATCCCAAAATGCTTCCGCTCGAGGGCAAGCGCCTCTCCGAGATCGCGAAACTCTGGAACAAAGATCCCATCGACGCGCTCTTCGACTTCCTCATCGAAGATCCCACCACCGGCGTCGCCGTCTTCGGCATGTCTCAACCCGATGTGACGCTCGCGCTGCAACAACCCTGGGTCGCCATCGACAACGATTCTTCCGGCACTTCCCCCGAAGGCCCCCTCGGCCAGGAGCACCCTCACCCCCGCGCCTACGGAACCTTCCCTCGCATCCTGCGCAAATATGTCCGCGAAGACAAAGCTCTAACACTCGAAGACGCGATCCGAAAATTTTCCGCTCTTCCCGCTCAGCGCCTGCGCCTCACCGATCGTGGTGTCCTCAAGTCAGGCATGTGGGCCGATGTCGTAATCTTCGATCCAGCAACCATCCGCGACCTCGCCACCTTCGACAATCCCAATCAACTCTCCGAAGGCATGGATTACGTCCTCGTAAATGGCGTTCCAGTAATCGATCAGTCGAAGATGACGGGAGCCCTGCCGGGAAAAGTTCTGCGCGGCGCCGGTTATGTGCCGTGAAGAGAAAGTTTGTTTTGAGATTTTGGGTGGCGCGGCGGTTCACCGCTGCGATAGGAACCTTCTTCCTCGCGGGCTTTAGCCCCTGAGGTAATCTACGGCTTCAGCCTCGCCTGCTCCGCGGTCGCGCTCACCGCCACGCGCGGCTCCACCACCGTCCCCGTAATGCTATACACCAGCGACCCCGCTCCCGCCGCTTTCACTTCCGTTCCGGCAATCAATTTGAAGTCGATCTCCCGCCCAAACGACGCCGTTCCGCTGATCTCAAAATCTTCACCGGAAGAAACCAGCGCGCCCTTCTCAATATCAATTTCCCCGTCATGCACCCGTGCCAGTCCCTGCCAGCGCGAAATTTGCAACGCACTCGCATCGCTGGTCAATAAAATATGCGGCAGTACGCCATCCCGCACATCGAACCGTACTCCGCCCTCAACCGATTGCCAGAAGCCCGCCGCTTCCACTCCGGATGCTTTCAACTGATAACTCCCAGCCGCAGTCCCCGAAATCCACGGATCGTGCATCGCGCCCGCCATCTGCTCCAAGGAAATTCCTGTCAGCGTTCCAGACCCGCTGTAAGCGGGCGTTGTCCCCGTAAAATCCGCCAACCACTCCCCGCGCTGCTTCCCGCCTAACAAATCCGCTCGCAGATCGGAAATCTTCAGCTTTCCGCGTTCCACCTCGACCTCGGCGGACACCCGCTCTGCAACCACATTGTGAATCCGCAACCGCCCCGCACTCACTTTTCCAGAAGCCCGAAGACTCGCCAGAAACGATGCCGCCCCAGTCTGGGTGGGACCCAGCACCTGATACCAACGCCGCTCGCTCACCTGCGCACCCAGCCACTGATGAAGGCCGCTCAGCCCAACCTCGGCAGTGTTCAAGTCAAAGTGAGCCACACACGCTCCCGGCGTTCCACATCCACGCGCCAACGAAACCGAACCGGTCCACTCCGCATCGGCCGCCCGCACCTTCAATTTCTCCACCCGTGCTTCATCGGGCAAAAGCTTCAACTGCGCCGAGGAAATTTCGATCGCCCCGCTCAACCCTCGCACCGTCGCTCGAACATTCCGCAGTTGCACCGTTCCCGTCACCTTCGGTAAAGAAAACCCCGCAGGACTCCCCGACTCGTTTTCCGCCCACGAGCCTCCAATCTCTAAATCCATCTGCGACGCGCCTTCCACATTCGCCTTTACCGCCTGCACCCCGAGCAGGCTTGCTGTGCGCAGCGTGCGCGACACTTCGCCTTCGCCCCGCACCTCAATCCAGTAACCCGACCGTCCCACCCATCCCCGCGCCTGCGCCGCCACGGGCCGTCCCAGTGCCACTGCAAAAGGTCCAAACTCAAGCCGGCCTTCCCCTTCGACCGCAGCATGCTCACCATTCCCGCGCCGACCCGTTCTACCCTGCCATGCATCGCGGGTGTCCCCCTCCGCACCAATCGAAAACGGAACGCTTCCAGGATCAAGTTCGACTTTGCCGTTCACCGACTGCAGCCGAAGATTCGCAATCTCTCCGCGCCCCTGAAAATGAGCCCTCTCCAATGCTCCGGATTCTTTCACCGTGAAATGACCTTGCACGCTTCCCGTCGCCAACAGATCGGACGGCAGATCCTTCTTGACGCGTCGGGCCAGTTGCGCGGCCGCACTCGCCGGCACATTTTCCAGGTTCAAAACCAAGTCCACTCGCTGCATTCCCGGCGGACCCGTATCGCCGCGCAGCGTAACCATGCCATCGCCCACCGGCGCGTTGCAAAAGATGTCGCGCATCATCCCTTCGGCCGAACTGTACTTGCCCTCGCAATGCGCCGCTAATCCCAGCCCCTCGCTCGTCGGAATGTCATAGCGATGAAAATTCCGGACCGCCGCATCCGCCGCCATCCGCATCGCTCCCGGCGTGCCGCTCAGCGTTGCTTCCGTCTCAACTTCACCGCGCCAGCCCTTGTCATTACCCAAGACTAGCTTGCTCAATTGACCCAGTTGCGCGCGCTCCCACGCCAGCGTGAATTGCAGCGGCGTTTCCCGCAAGCTTCCCGCCCGCTGCCAGGTTCCGTTCATCCGCAGCAGCCCGGTATCGCTCAAGCTCATGTCCGTGCGCAGCGGTTCAGCCTTCAAGCGCATGCCCCAGGCATTTTCCGATTCCTGCCACACCGCAAAGTCTGCGTTCAGCAAAGCGTAAGGTTTTTTCTCCGCGCCAGCCTTGAAGTTAATTCTTCCGGAACTCGCCTCAATGTAGGGAAACCCCGGACGCGCTTCCCGCTTCGACTTCGCCGTCGGCGCCAGCGGCGTACGCGCCGCGCGTTCCAGCAGAGCCTCCCAATTCCAGCGCCCATCTTCTCTTCGCACCAGATTCAAACTCGGCTCCGTCAACTCCAGCCGCGAAATATCCAGCCTCCCGCGCAGCAGCGAGGTCAACCGCACCACCGCCATCACCTCCGGCGCGCGCAGCATCGGCTCCGCGCCAAATGCCGGATCCTCATAGATGACCACGTTCTCCAGATCGAACCCCGGCCGCGGCAGGAATCGCAAGTGGACCGATCCCACTTCCGTGGGACGGTCGATGGCCCGGCTAATGGAATTCGCAATGCGCGCCTTCAGGCGCGAGACGCCCGGACGCACCAGAAAAAGAATGAGCAGAATTACAAACGCCGCGGCCGCAATCCGCCGCTTGGAAGAAAAAGATCTCACCGCACCACTCGCAACGTGCGCCGCCACCGCGTCTCATCGAAAAAGTGCAACACCACGTGAGCCAGAAAACCGACACGATCCTCAGCCCCGGTTTTCAGATACTGGTCCCCCGGCGTTTCAAACGACCAGTAAACGAACATCGGGCTGCCCACAATATTCGCCTGCGGAATGAAGCCCCAGTAGCGGCTGTCCAGGCTCACTCCCCGATGATCTCCCATCGCAAAATAATTTCCCGGCGGCACCACCAGATCGTCCCCTTCGATGTGCGCCGCCAATTGCGCCGCCCATCGCGGAGAAATATTCGGGTCCGCCGGAGCTACTTCAGGAAAATTGTTGCGATACAAATCGAACGCCGAGTCCTGATCGTGCAGTACGTAAGGTTCATTCAACGCTTCGCCGTTGCGGTAAACCACCCCGTTGCGCAGGTGAATCCGGTCGCCAGGGATTCCCATGATCCGCTTCACCACGTACATCCCCGTGTACTGCGCATCCGGATGCAGAAACACCACAACATCCCCGCGCCGCACCGGACGATAAGGCAGCAGCGGACCGGCCCACGAAGTCTTCGGCGCAAACTGAAACCGGTTCACCAGCACGTGATCGCCGATCAGCAGCGTGTTCTCCATCGAACTGGATGGAATTTCGAAGGCATGCACCACAAATGTCAGGATGAACGCGATCTTCACCGCGGCCGCCGCCAGAGAGCTCAGAAACTCCACCGTCGTCTCGCGCGGTTTCCCGTCGATCTGACTCTGCGACTTTTTCTTTTTTTCACTCATCGATTAACCGCCAGCCCACTAACGTATCGCCCGCAGAAAAGTCCTCACTTCACCATGCGCAGCGTTCGCCGCCATCTCGTCTCATCGAAAAAGTGCAGCACCACATGCGCCAGAAATCCGATGCGGTCGCTTATGTCCGTTTTTCGATATTGATCGCCCGGCGTCTCGAACGACCAGTAAATAAACATCGGACGCCCAATAATATTTTCCTGCGGAATAAATCCCCAGTACCGGCTGTCCAGGCTCACGTCCCGGTTATCTCCCATCGCAAAATAATGCCCCGGAGGCACTACCAGGTCATCGCCCTGAATATGCATCGGCAACTCCGGCTCCCAGCACGGATACACGTTATAACTCTCCGAAGGCGGCACCGCCGGAAAATTATCGCGATACGGATTCGGATACGCCCCCGGATCCTGCGAGTGAATCACGTATGGCTCTTTCAACTCCTCGCCATTACGGTACACATTGCCGTTACGCAGATGAATGCGGTCGCCCGGCACGCCCATGATCCGCTTCACTACATACAATCCCGGCTCGCAAGGCGCCAGAAACACAACAATATCGCCACGCTTCACCTGCCGGTAAGGCAGTAGCGGCCCCACCCAATCCGTCTTCGGAGCAAACTGAATTCGGTTCACAAATACGTGGTCGCCGATCAGCAGCGTGTTCTCCATCGAACTCGATGGAATCTCGAACGCCTGCACCACAAAAGTAATGATGAACAATCCCGTGACCAGCACTGCGGCCAGCGACGACAGAAATTCCACCGTCGTCTCCCGCGGTTTTTCTTCAACCTCCGCCTCGTTCTTCGCCTTGCTATCTTTTTTCGCCAATGTAATCCGTCCGTCCAATTCTCGATGATTGAGTAATTTGGTGATTGAGTAAGTGGAAAAATCCAATCAAAGCTACAGGTCTTAAATTACCAAATTACTCAACTACCCAATTACTCAATTTTTTTAATTCACCACCCGCAGCGTGCGGTTCCAGCGTGTAATCTGAGCGATGTGAGTCAACGCATAAGCAAAATGAGCCACCTTGCCCGCCAGGGAACTCGGGGTAAGCTCGCCATCTCCCTCTTGCACCGACCAGTAAATCAACAGCGGCCGCCCGATAATATTTGCCTGCGGCACAAAACCCCAGTAGCGGCTGTCATAACTGTCGTCCCGATTGTCCCCCATTACAAAATAATGCCCCTGCGGAACAATCAACTGCCCATCCTCCACCAGCTTCCGCAACTGTAGCCACCACTCCGGCGTCTCCCCGGCCGCCACATCCAGCCGCGGAAAACTATCGCGGAATAAATCGTTCGCCGGGCGGCTGAAGTGCGCGTACGGCTCCTTTTGCGCCACGCCATTGACGAACACCTGCTTGTTGATCAGCCGCACCCGGTCTCCCGGAATCCCAATCACCCGCTTCACGAAATGCTGCGCCGGGTTCACCGGATAATGAAACACCACAATATCCCCGCGGCGCACCCGGCGGTACGGCATCAGATAATCTCCTGCGCTCCCTCCGCCGTATACTAACTTGTTAACCAACAGATAATCCCCAATCAGCAGAGTATTCTCCATCGACGGAGACGGAATCTGAAAGGCCTGCACCACAAACGTAATCACAAATACCGCGATTACCACCGTTCCCAGCAGCGACTGCAACGACCCGGCCACGCCCGTAGCGGCAGCCAAGGCGGCCCTTCGATCTGGCGACGCCTTATCTGCCAGTGTCCGGTCAGCCGCCAATGATGCGCCGGGCGACCCATCGTTGGACAACCGATCATTCGGCAACTGATCTTTAGGCAACGGATCGTTGGGCAATTGATCGTCGGGCAATCGATCGTTGGGCAACGGATCGACAGTCACTCGCTCGCCCGATAACGGCCCACCCGAAAAATGTTCGCCTGGGAAATTCATGAACTCCACACATCCCGCCGCTCTAGTGCTGCTCCGCCGATCGCGATCCTCTCGCTAACTTGCCGCCCACCGCCTGCGGCCGCGAAGCCAGGTAGGACAATAACTGCCGCGCCGCATCCTGCTCCGCCGTCTTCTTGGTCGAACCTTGCGCGCGTCCTACAAATTCCGCGCCGCCGCCCTTCGTTTCGTGCAGGCGGACCTCCACCGTAAACGTCTTCCTGTGTTCCGGGCCCGCTTCCTCCACCAGCACATAAGAAGGTTGCGCCATTCCCAATCCCTGCAAAGTTTCCTGCAAGGCCGATTTGAAATCGTTCATGGGCAGCGAGCCGCCTTCGCGCTCCATCTGCTCCAGTTCCGGGGCAAGAATCTCGCGCAGAATGAACTCGCGCACCGGCTGCATTCCTCCGTCGAGGTAAATCGCCGCCAGGATGGCTTCGAGCGCGTCCACCAGCAGGGCCGTCTTGCTCCGCCCACCGCTCTTCTCTTCGCCCCGTCCCAGCCGCAGATAATGCCCCAACTCAAGCTGCTGCGCCACCCGGATCAAATGCCGCTCACTTACTAGATGCGCCCGCAGCTTGGAAAGCTCCCCCTCGCGAAAGTGCGGAAACCGCTGGAACAACTCCTCGCTGGTAACCAGCGCAAGAATGGCATCCCCGAGAAACTCCAACTGCTCGTTATCGTTGACCTTATATTTATTCTCACCCGCCTGCTGCGACTCCTGCTCCCGCGCCTGTGAACTGTGCGTGATCGCCTGCTCGATCACTCCCCGCCGGTGGAAGTGGTAGCGCAACGCCGTCTCCAGCGCGGTGATTTCCCGTTCTTTCATGATGAGACTGCTGGGAACCGTCTTACAAAAATCGCCTCGGGAAGGGCACGTCTTCAGCCGTGCCGCTTAGAACCAAACAACAGCGTGGGCTTTAGCCCCTGAGGTTTACGGCTACCCTGGACGTCCTCGCTCCTTAATTACTTCGCCGGCGGTTCGCTGATCCCTCCGATCAACTGGATCAGTCGGTCCTTCTCTTTCCGCGCCGCATCCCCCGCCCCCGTCCCCGGCTTCGTCAAATCCACGGCCTGGTTCGCGAACTTCAGCGCTTCGGGATACTTACCCTGCATATCCAACGCCACCGACAACCGGAATACCGCGATCGGATCCACTTCCTGCGGATAGGCCTCAATCGACTTTCTCAAATTTCCTTCCGCATCCGGGTAGGACTTCGCATTGAAATCCAGCGTCCCAAGAATCGCGTAAGCCTCGGAACGCACGTATCCCTTATATACGTCCATCTTCTCCGCGGGCAGCCCCGCAGGAACGTCCGTATCCACCGTCGCTAGCGCACGCTGCGCGTCCTTTCTCGCTTCTGCAATCTTCTGATCTCGATCCAAGTCAGTGTCTCGCGTGCGGTCTCCCAACACCTGCGCCACTCCCAGGAGCGCCTGCGGATCGTCGGGATCGAAAGTCAAAAGCTTCTGCGCAATGGCCAGCAACTTGTCCGAGTTATTGGCCTGCTGGTACGCGCCCATCACCGATTTGTAAAGCAGGGGACGCAGTTCGCTGTCGGGAAACTTCGTGGCGAAGTCATCCGCCGCTTTTTCCTGCGCGGCCGGATCGGTGATCACCTTCGCCGCGTTGTAAGCGGCAAACTCCTCTTGCGTCTTAGCCTGCGGTGGACGCTTCCCCGCTGGCGCCGCCGCCTGCCCCGTGGCAGGGGTCGCCGCAGGCTTGTTCTGTGCAAAACTTCCAGCCGAAATTCCCAGCACTGCCACCAAAGTGATAATTGCCGTTCGCTTCATGCATTCTCCTTGAGTTCCCTCGCCTTCACTTCCACAACTGAATTGTAGCGCCGCCGTATCGCCAGAGCCCTTCCTTACTGCGGCTTCGCCGGAGGCTCATACGCCTGCTGCAGCCCACGCTCCGCCGCCGCCTTGATCTCCGGCAACTCCCCCGCCGTATTCAGCGCCTCGCGATATTCCTTCTCCGCCGCTTCGCGGTCTTCCTTCATATCCAGGATTCTTCCCAAATACACGTGCGACCATCCCACCACCTTGGGATCCTTCGACGCCTCAATCGCCTTCTGGAAATTGTCCTGCGCTCCCTCCCGATTCTTATTCGCGACCGCCACTTCCGCCAGAATAAATAGCGCCCGCCCTTGATCCCCAATCTTCTTATCGAGCGCCTGCTGCGCCAACTCCTCAGCGCCCTTCGGGTCGCCCGCCGCCAGCCGCTTTTCCGCCGCCAGCAGCATCCGCCGCTCCTCTGGACGTGACAACTGCACCAGCTCCGGAGAACTCTTGTCGGCAAAATGAACCGCCGACGCGGCAATCTGTTCTTTCTTCACATCCACGCCCTGCAGCAGCCCGCCGTACGCCTCCCGAATTCCCGCCGGATCTTTTTCGAACGCCACCACTTCTTCGTAAAACGTCCGGGTCAGGATGTAGCCTTGTTTCACCGCGTCATCCACCGCCTGCGCCCGCATCGCTTCGTCCGCTGCCTGCTTGCTGCCGCTGGTTCGGATTTCAATCGCCCGCACCAGGCATTCCGTTACCAGCAGCGAGATGTCGTTTTTAAAGGCCTCTTCCAGCGGCGCACGCTTCACGGATTGCAACAGCGGCTCCAGCCGCATCAGCGCCGTAAAGTGCTTTTCCGCCTCCCGGTCCAGTTCATAATGCAGGAACGTATGCCGGATCTGGTCCATCTTCAGTGCCGCCCGCGCCGGCGCGCCCGAAGGCGTATTCGGCGAGGGAAACACGATCACGTAGTATTCCGCTCCATAGTTCCGCGCATCCGTTTCATTCGGCGACCCCATGAAGTCCAGAAAGATTGTGAACCTTCGCCCCAAATACTCCGACGATGGCTGCTTCAAGTAGATCTCCGTGTCGAACACCATCTTCGCCAGCGGTTCGTGATAGCGGTTCATCGCCGCCGCATAGTCGTTGCGATGCCGCTCCCAGATCGAATGCAATTTTGCCTTATCGTAGAAGCGTTCCAGCAACGTTCCAAAATCGGTGATCGCCCCCGCATCCGGCGGCAAATCCTCTTCTTTAATGCGCGGCCTAAAATGCGGCGGCCCTTCCATATACAGCGACAGTGAAATATATGGCGACAAACTGCGGTTGGTATTCCGGTCCGCCGTATGGGTCTGGTAGAACTGGCACAACTCCGTCCGCGCCGCCTCCGCATCATCCGAGTCCTGCAGCACTCGCTGCACTTCCGCTCGCACATTGCTCCGCGTCGCGTCCGAGATAGTCAAATCCTGGTCGTACCCGCAAGCGTTCAGCGCCGTCAGCACCGCAAACAATGTTTCGCTGCTGTCCAGCGAGATCAGAGACTGATTCGGCACAATCTGATTCTGTGCGGACTGGTTCCCCCGTGGATTCTGTGGAGTTTTGCTCGCCCCTGGCGCGCTCGGCGCAGGCGCAGCAGGCACCGCCTCATCTTTCGAAGACGACTGCCCCTGCGCAGGCTCATTCGGCGGAGCCGGTTCCTGCCCCACACAGCACAACCCGAGCAGCCCCAACATGGCCGCCCAGCAAGAAATTCGAAATCGTAACCTCAGGAAACCCTCCCCACAATCAGTGCCGCACCGCAGCCAAGAATACACTCAAGTGTAAGGACTTCACCGCAGAGGGTCAAACTGGAATCGGGTTCGCCCCCGAACTCGGCAAAGCGTGGGTGAGCTCCACGCAGCCCGCGATCCACTCTCTTCAACCTCACCGCTTCCCAGTTCATCCTGGCACCCTCTTCCTGTCCGTCTGTCCGTCAAGTGGAGAATTCACTTGTTGTGCACTATTGATCAGATTCCGTTTTGCCGCCATGGGAGAATCCAAACACTGAACGAGAGATCGTTCCTTCTCCCCCGACCGCTTCCCAGGAGGCTCTATGTGGATTCTGTCAAAGCATTTGAAGCTATCTCACACCCATTCCGAACTGGAAGCGTTGATTCTGGAACGCACTGCGGAACTGCAGAAGCTTTCTCAGCGTCTGCTCAAAGTGCAGGACGAGGAGAGGCGCAAGATCGCGCGCGATCTGCACGACAGTACGGGCCAAACTCTCACCGCGCTGAAAATAAACGTCGGTCTTCTTCAGGAAGATTGCAAGTTCGAACCAGCTCGCTTGGCACTTCTTTCCGACGTTGCCCAACTGACGGATCAGGCTCTGGAAGAAATTCGCACCATGTCATATCTGCTGCATCCGCCCCTGTTGGATGAGGTCGGATTCGCCTGCGCGGCTGAGTGGTTCATCGAAGGATTCGCTAAGCGTAGCGGAATTAACGTAACAGCTGACATCGCCAGTTCGCACACACGGCTGCCCCGAAGCGTTGAGATCGCCCTCTTCCGCGTTTTGCAGGAGAGCCTGACCAACGTTCATCGCCACTCCGGAGCTTTGGATGCGAGCATCCGTTTTCAACATGAATCCGAAGCTGTAGTTCTGGAGGTACGGGATTTTGGCAAGGGCATCACTGAGGAGCGCTTGAAGCTATTGAGCGGCATGAGTGCGGAAGTCGGCGTCGGTTTGGCCGGTATGCGTGAAAGATTGCACGAATTGGACGGCACTCTCGAAATAGAGTCCGACGGTCACGGAACGAGCATGCGAGCCACCGTTCCTCTCTACCCCAAAGCTCTCGGAGTGCAGCTGGGCGGCGGGGTGGAATTCGGCCCATCTGCACAAGCCTAGCCGTTCCACCGGCATCGGCTGCGCTTCCCAAACTGTCACTCAGAAATCGCCTTCAAACGGAGCCGTCGACCTAAGCCCCGTCCCGAGCTTATTGTCCGAATGCTCCCTCAGTCGTGGCCTCCGGATCGGCTTCCACCTTAACAGCGACTTCCGCGCCTATTTTCAAGTGCACGGTCTCACCTTTTTCGTTGCTCAGAGAGTTTTCAATCCGGATCTCCCGATACAGATCATCCGCTCCCTCAATGGCGATTTGTGCCTTTTCCGGCTCCCCGTGTTCCGCAGGCTTGATAATTTTTTCCACGACCCCAGGCAAAGTCACACTCGGCTTTTCCGTCATGGCTTCCTCTCAACACAGCGTGTCTATTTACCTCTCAAACTTAGTCACGTACGCTCGGCTCCCGACCGCTCTTTTTCAAGCCCTCCAAAAATTCGGCGGAAACTTCCCGAATCCGCTTCAATCGCTCCCGTTCGCGGCTCAATTCCTCCGCCGTGATCCCCAGAAAAGTCTGCCTCTGAAGACTTTCCATCTGCTCCTGCATCAACCGCTCCAATTCGTCGCTGATTTGCTTGAGCCGGCGCTTATCCATACCCAACTCTGCCGCAATCGTTCCTTATCTTTCATGGAGGACCTCGCGAGCAGAGTCAGCTGATGGCTTCGATTCCGCGCGCGGAGATTTGGTCGATCCAGCCTCAAACCAAATTCGCAGAATCGCAATTTCGGGCAATAAAAAGGGTGATCGTGAGGGTCCAAATGTCAATTGCTTGACGCTAACCCATGATCACCCGCGGGGTTTCATACAACCCCTTCAAACTTACGGATTACCGTAACCCTTTTCGTCAGCTCCGGACAATACAGCGAAAACCGTAGTCTTTCCGTGAAGCACCAGCGTAAAGCCCGTGAGTTATAAACCTCTAACGTAGCTCCGGCACACTCGCTCTTTCCTTGATTTCGCCGATAGTCAACTTAACGCGGCGCGTCTGGTTCTGTGGAAGCCTTCAGAGCCGTGCGCGTCGCGAAATCTAGGCAGCCAAAGGCTCGATGATAAAAATTCTCCTGGTCGAAGACAGCAAGTTCCTGAGACTGGCGACCGAGCGCGCTCTCAGCCGCGCCGGCTACAGCGTAACCAGCGCCGTCGATGGCGATGAGGCCTTGCTCCTGGCCCGCCAGAAAGCGCCCGATCTCATTCTCCTCGATATGCTTCTGCCTAAAATGAGCGGTCCCGACGTATTGAAGGCGCTGAAGCTGGATCCCTCTACCAAGGCAATCCCGGTTGTCGTCATGACCGGCATGTCCCAGAAAAATGCTTCCCGCCTTCAGCAGGATGGAGCTCTCGCCTTCCTGGAAAAATCTGCCCTGGAACTCGACAAAGGCTCCGAGAAGCTCCTATCCGCCCTGCAGAAGATCCTCGAATTGCTGCCCAACACACAGTCTCGCGCCACGTCCCCCTAGCCCGCCCCATTCCACCCAGCCGCTCAGACCAAGAACAGCCTACCCTTTGGTCATTCCTTAATGGTTACCTTTCGTCGACCCTCCCCTGGGAACTTCCCACCCTCGGCCGGAGTCTATCCTTATTGAACGCGCGGAAAGAACACAAAAAGCGTACCGATCGGCTGGTCCGGCAATTTTTCGGTTCAAAGTAGGGTAGAAAAACTTATAATCAAAGGACGCCTGCACATGGCGGGAGCCACTACCTTGGGAGAATTGGCGAGCGCGATCGGAGCACGGGCCGAACAGGCCGCCATTGTCGCGGATCTCAAAGCCGGCTCGGAAACCGCCTACGCCTGGCTCATTGGCGAATTTCAACGTCCTGTCTACGGTCTCGTCTACCGCATGGTCAGCGATCCCGCCGACGCTGCCGATACCACGCAGGATGTTTTTCTCAAAGTGTTTCGCGGCATGAAGCACTTCCACGGCGAGTCCAGCCTGAAGACCTGGATCTACCGCATCGCCCTGCACGAGGCCGCCAATCGCAAACGCTGGTGGTTCCGCCACAAAGCCCATGAGACCTCCATCGAGCCGGCGGAATCGCAAGGCATGTCGAACGCTGACGATGCCATGCAGATCGCTCTCACCGATCGCCACGACTCGCCTTTCGACAACGTCGCGCAACTGGAAGTGCAGCGTCGCGTAGACGCAGAACTGCGAAAAGTCGCGGAGCCTTATCGCACCGCACTCATTCTCCGCGACCTTGAAGATATGTCTTACGAAGAGATCGCGGAGATTCTGCAGATCTCGCTGGGAACAGTGAAGTCCAGAATCACCCGCGGCCGCCAGGCCCTGAAACAACGCCTGGCTCCCTATGTACGCGAAGTGGGTGGAGAACTGGGGCTCGCACCACTCGAAGAGGATAATCCAGCCGCACCTCTGCGGCGCCGGGTTTCTGGAGGGGGTAGAAGGATCGAGGTGACGCCATGAACGGTATGGCCACAAACATTTCGAGGCCAAAATCTGTCTTCAACTGCGCCAAAGTAAATGGGCTTCTGTCGCCTTATCTGGATGGCGTGGTCACCGGCACCCAGATGCAGGCGGTGCGCCAGCATCTTGAAGCCTGTTCCGCGTGCTCGCAGGAGTTCACCTTCCTGCGCCAGACCCAGCAATTGCTCTCCCGCGGCGTCCGCCCCAACCCGCCCGCCGATCTCGGACTGAATCTCCGTCTCGCCGTTTCCCGCGAAGCCGCTCAAGCCCGTCGCCCTTATGAAGGTTTGCGCGTCCGTCTGGAAAATACCCTAAACGCTTTTATGGTCCCGGCCACCGCGGGCCTCGTCTGCGCCGTTTTGATCTTCGGCTTGGTCGCCGCCATTCTCGCCATTCCCGGCCAGTTGCAAGCCAACAACCAGGACGTTCCTCTGGTTCTCAACACCGGGCCCGAACTGCAGGAAAGCGCCTTCGGCACCATGAGTTCGATTAACGCCGAGTCCCTCGTGATCGAAGCCTATGTCGACTCCCACGGCCGCGTCGAGGATTACAAAATCCTCTCCGACCCCGGCGACTCTCAGGAACTTCTCCCGCAAGTAAAGAGAATGCTCATCTTTACTACCTTCCGCCCGGCCATGTCGATGGGCCATCCCATCTCCTCCCGCGCCGTGCTCTCGTTCTCGAGAATCAGCGTCCGCGGGTAATGAAGACACTCTGGCCACGTTCTCGGTCCCAGGGTGCAACCTTCGTGCTTTGCCCCCGCACAGCGTAACTAATAGTATTAAACCGAAGGCTTGGGGGGAATCGAACCCTCATCCCCGGAGCGCGGCAGGCTTGGAGGCCGTCTGAAGGATCCCAAGTGAACCGCTCGCAGCTCCGACGCCCTATCCGTTGGACCACAAACCTTTGGTTCAATTCGCAGCGTAGTCCTTACGTAATTTGACTAGTAGATATCTAAAGGACGTGCCCCACTAGGAACACGGAAGTGCGCGTCCACTTATCTCCCACAATGCCGTTATCATCAGAAATCTTTTCCCCTCATCGGGTTACCGCTGTATAGCCTTCTTTTGGCCAACGCAGTACCTTTTCACTATTGGTGAACAAACGGCGGCCGCTCTCCCCCGTATTCCCTGTCTAGAAAGGACTGCCGTGGTCCGAATTTTCCTGGTGGACGACAATGCGATGATCCGCTCCCAGCTCAGAACTGCGCTCGAAAAGCAGGACGACTGGGTAGTGGTCGGTGAAGCCGAAAACGGACAGCGCGCGCTAGAGCATTGGGGTGAACACGACCCCGACCTCACAGTTATGGATTTCGTTATGCCTCAAATGGATGGTCTCGAGGCCGGTCGCCAGCTCACCAAGCAGCACCCCGACGCTCCCGTACTGATGGTCACCATCGATCCCTCAAGCCAGCTTGAACAAGAGGCTAAGAAGGCGGGCATTCGGGGTCTCTGTAAGAAATCCGACCTTCGCTGCCTTTTCGAAGCCATCGAAGCCTTGATCAAAGGAAAGACTTACTTTCACTTCGCACAAGCCACCGCATAGGGTTCGCGTGACGAGATTTCGCTGGACAAGATTTCGCGTCACGAGGTTGCGTCCGACACTCTTCGCTTTTCTGATGACTCTCTCCAGCACCTTACTATCGCTAGAAGCGCCTATGACCAACCTTTCGTCCCAAGACCGAATCTGATGTTCACTTTTCTAGGCCCCTAGGAGTCCAATGCCTCGCCGTAGCCGCTCTGTGGTTCTAGCCCTCGCTGCCTTCGTCGCCTCTATCACTCTTACCAACATCGCTTCTGCCGCTACCCGTGAGCGCATCCTCTTCACCTTCAGTGGCGTCCTCGACGGAGCCAACCCCTCCGCTCCACTCGTTGCCGACGCCAGCGGTAATTTCTACGGCACCGCCGCCAACGGCTGCACCTATAATTACGGCTGCGTCTTCAAACTCTCCAACCCCAACGGAATTTGGACCCAAACCATTCTCTACAGCTTCAGCGGCGCAGACGGCGCGACTCCCACGGCTTCCATCATCCTGGATTCGGCCGGTAACCTCTATGGCACTACCGCTCTCGGCGGCGATTTCAATGCCGGCATCGCCTTTAAATTAACTCCAACCACGCGTGGCCCTTGGACCGAAACTGTCCTTCACAGCTTCGGCAGCGGATCCGACGGATACACTCCAGCCGAACTCACAATCGATTCCACCGGCGACATCTTCGGAATCACTCAATTCGGTGGCACTGCCAGCTCCGGCCCCAACAACGGGGGTACCGTCTATCGCCTCACTTACGCCAACGGAGCGTGGACCGAAACCCTCCTCTACAGTTTTCCCGGCGAATTCCTCGGTCCCAATGGCGACCTGCCTGTCGGCGGCATGACCATCGACCATGCTGGAAATCTCTACGGAGTCACTCAGGCCGGAGGCTCCCACGGCAAAGGCGCGGTATTCACACTCGCCCGCGCCGCCGACGGCACCTATACCGAGCGCATCATCCACAGCTTCAACGTTGCGGACGGCGACCTCCCCAACTCGACCCCGGTCTTCGACTCCGCCGGAAATCTTTACGGCACCACTTACTTCGGCGGCAATACCAATCTTTGCCCCTCTGACGGATGCGGCGTGATCTACCAGCTAAAGAAAAACTCCAACGGCTCCTGGGACTTAATTGTTCTGCGCGAACTCCAGAAAGAAGATGGCTGGGAAGCCGTCGGCCCCGTCGTCTTTGATCGCGACGGAAACCTCTACGCCGCAGCCCAAGCCGGAGGCGCTGATTCGTGGGGTACAATCCTCAAACTTACTCCGCGCAGCACCGCACCCTGGCCCGAAACCATCGTCCACAACTTCACCAACAATCCCGACGGCGCTGTTCCCTCCGGCGTTACCGTCAACTTCTCCGGCTCTATCTTCGGCACCACCGACGCCGGCGGTTCTTCTCAGATGGGCATCATCTTCGAAATCGCCCAATAGACGTAACTCTCGGTTCGCCGAAAGCGGCAATCACAAAAAAGAAGGGCACGATGAAAATCGTGCCCTCCAGTCTTTCACCCCTTACCCTTGGTTCATTCCGGGCCCTGCGCTCCCAGGAACCCAAATATCTCCAGCGTCGTATCCTTCTGAGGAATCGGCGCGCGATTCAGAATGATCTCCACCAGCGTCGTCGTAAACGGACAAAACAAACTCGGTTGGTCCGGGTTCTCCCCTTCGTACTCGGAAATATCGATGTCCACCGGACCAATGGTCGGCTCCAGTCCCGTGGTCTTGTAGTCCGATCCATACCCTTGATATCCCACCAAGTCCGTTCCCGTCGACGCCACAATGCGAATCTTCAGCTTCAGATCATCACGCTTTTGCAGATACTCTTCCAAATTCACATGGAAGCAACGATAGCTGGGGTCCGCCGCAAAGGCATGCACATCTTCTTCAAAGTCTCCCAACTCCGCAACGTTTCCGTTCTGGTCTTCCGCAACAATCGACACCGCATAATCCACCACCGGATTCCCGTGACTATCGCGCGCATGGACCACAAACTGCTGCCATCGATCGGTTCCGATCTTCGCCCAACCATCTTTCACCACCTGAGTATTCGCAACGTCGACCGCATGGAACTGCTTGAAATCGTCCTCGCTGTCCACCGTCAGCGCCTTCAGCACCAGGTCAACCAATCCTTGCGGAGGCGTGGCTAGGATCTCGTTATGATTCACTCCCGCAATCGGAATCATCGGTATATCGATGTTGCTCCACTTCGACCATTGCACCTGGTTTTCGGGATGGCTCAGGTCCAGAGTGATCTTCCGCGCGTTCAAAGCCACTCCCGACCACCGCACCACTCCATCGCTTCCCTTCTGATCGTCGGCATCAAAAATTTCTGCCAGCTTCCCATAATCGCTCGTCCCGTCAAAGACGAAAACATAAGGCGTACTCTTGTCCGGGCCGTAGTACTGCTCGTCGAGCAGATCTTTATGCGCCAGGTCCCAGGTATACTGGCTGCCTAACTCCAGGTTACTCAAAACCAAATTTCCGGAGGCTAGGAAGTCCGGTCCCGGCTCCTTGCTGCCTATGAATATCCGTCCTAATAAGCTGCGCCCCTTCGCCGCAATCGGCGACCCAAATGTCGCCGGAGCCACCGCAATCAGCCGCTTCAACAATCCCTTTCGCGACACCAGCGCATTCGGCGCCGTTAGCCACGCCCGCATCACCAGCATTCCCGTCGAATGCACGATGGCATCGAAAGGCTTGCCAAATAAGTTGTTCGCCCGCAACGAGTAATTGAAACCCTCCGCAATATCGTCCACCGTGATCTCATTGTTGAGCGTCACATAGTTTCCGATAAATATGTCCGTCACCGCTCGACCGTTTTGTTGCAGCACATTGCGAAAGGTCGAAAACGCCTCCCCTTCGCTGGCATATCCATGCAGGAGAATAATCGGGTTCGCCATTCACTGCCTCCTTCCGAACGCCAAACTTTCCCAGCATTGTTTTGACCGCCGTACCTTACGAGAAACGCCTCCACATATCAAGTGGTTTCGCGAAGCCCGAGTTCGCTCTTCGTAACAAAATCAAAATCCCCGCCCTGCCTCCACCACAGCAGAGGCAGAACGGGGAAACAAACTAACCGATCACTCCCCCTCATAAGCCTTCCGCAACCCCTCGATCTCAATCTTCCCCATGCCCATCATCGCCTGCATCACCCTCGCCGATTTCTTCGGATCTTTATCTCCCAGCATTTCCCCCAAAGCCGACGGAATAATCTGCCATGACAACCCATACTTATCCTTCAACCACCCGCACCGCGATTCCGACCCACCCGCCGAAAGCTTCGCCCACAGCTCATCCACTTCCTCTTGCGTCTTGCAATCGACGAAGAACGATATCGCCTCCGTAAACTTAAACAGCGGACCACCGTTCAGCGCGTAAAAAGTCTGACCTTCAAGTTGAAATGTAGCCGACATCACCGTCCCCTTCGGTCCCGGCCCTGCCTCTCCATATCGAGTAACACTCAACACCTTCGAATTCTTGAAAATAGAAACATAAAAATTCATCGCCTCTTCCGCTTCCTTGTCGAACCACAAGAACGGCGTAATCTTCTGCATAGCTCCTCCTCATCATCATTGTAGAAGCTATCAGGCGCCTGCCCCAATGCGACGTTCTGTCATGCTGAGCGAAGCGTGCGGATTCGCTTTATGAATCCGCATGCGTAGTCGAAGGATCCCTACCACATCAAAAACTCTTAGGCAACATTAAAGCGTTTGCCCGAATGCTCCACTTTTGTTCTTCCTCCTCCGCACACGCCTCAATCCTCTCGATCACCAGCGGCCCCCTCCCGCGCAACAAATCCCAAGCCTCCTTGTATTCCCCATATTTCGACTTCTTCAGCGTCGGATACAGCCCCACGCTCCACTTCCCCCGCACCTTCTTCTCCGGAATGATGAACCAGATATTTTCCGGAATCACATACGCCGCCACATATTCAAACGAATTTTTCTTGTACGGACCTTTGCTGTCTTTCATCGAACACGAATAGCCCGTGCCCTCTTTAAATAGCGTCGACTTCACCTGCACTCGCACCATTCCCCCATCGCCCCGGTCCACCACAAAGTCATACCCAATCGATTCTCCCCACGGACGCGCCAACACCAACCCTTCCCACATCGCCCGCGCTGCAAACACCAACTCCACCCACTCCCCGCGCTTCTTGCAATTCCTGATCCGCACACTCCACCTGTTTCTCATTCATTTTCCCTTTCAAACCCATCCCGGCACGAAAATGCGCGCCATGATGCCATCCCACAACTCCGCTCGATCATCCTGAGGCGCGCTCTTCGCGCCGAAAGCTTGCCCTGAGCGGAGCCGAAGGGGACCTCTGCATCCCCATGCACCTCAACAGCTGCGAGAAATTCTCCCCCCAGCCCCGCCGGTCACGCTCCAATAAAAAACGCGGCCCATGTGGCCGCGCAATTTTCAGATGCTACTCCACTTTCCCATGTCCCTGGGACATCGTAAAGTCTACGAAAGTAGACACCTCCCTCTCGACTGCGTCCTTTAGGTGGCACAGCACCGGAGCGCCGCAATCACCCAAAAATCAACAGCAGGACGGCGATGGTAGCAGCAAAAGTGACGAAATGACGCCCGCTGTGATGCCAGCTCTCCCGCCACATCAAGGCGTGACGCATCTTAAGTACACGGCAGACTCGAGCCCGCCGCCGTGCGTCACGTCCAGCTTCAAAATGTGATCCACTGGAGTTCCGAAAATTCTACAATCCTGGATGTCTTTAGGAGCCAAGGCTTGCGCAAGCTGGCATTCCGCAGAATTGGTGATCAGATACATATCGGGTCCTGCGACCTCATCGCGTGCGACCTTCATCACAACGGCGTAGTCGGCAAGAAGCAGATGATCGGATTCGAGTGATTCTGTCCTGACAAGCGCACCCCGAATTTGCATTTGCTGCAACTGAGCGCAACTTGCCGCGGTTTTTGAGACTCGAGACATTTGCGGATACGACACGAGCTCGACGAATGAGCCCTTGTCGTTAAGGTCCTCAATATAGCCCGGTACTTCGTCCACATTCGGCCACTGGAGGGGATTTTTCGCCGCTCTGTCGAGCAGCGACCGGGTTCCTGCGCCTTCCTCGGGATAGTAGCGCTTCATGCCCTCGGGTGACTTGTTCTGAATGAAATTCGTCAGATCTGCCAGCTCCACGAATGGGTATGTAATCGCTGGTGGTCCCGCGCTCGCGGCATGTACATTGAGATCCTTGCCAAATTCCCCGCGATAGAGCACGGCTAGGGGCGGACGAGCCACGGAAATGCTAAGCCAATAATTGTGCTCTTGGAGCGCTGGCGCGGCCGCTTTGAATTTCGCCTCCAATGCGGCGGTTCCGTTGGACGACATGACAATGAAACCGGTACGCCCTTTGGCGCCGATCGATCCCCCATAATTGGAATAGTAAAATGACTGCTCCAACGCCCCAGAAGAACCGACATCAACCCATGAGTCAGTGCCTTTGAGATTGGGAAATTTCTCTTTCAGAAATGGCAACACATTTCCGCTTCCTGCAAAGACAACCGCTCTCCGGCCTATTACAAGGAGCTGGAAAACGGCGTAGAGGACAACGACCATCACTAAGCCGACGACGCAAACGATGAGTAAAGTGCGCCAGAAAGATCGCTTATCGCGCAATAGCGCCACGCGCTCAGCGCGGTTCAGTTTCGATACTAACTGAAAAACCTTGTATAGCTTGGCGTCCGCACCACTTGTCCGCGCCGCAGCCTCCAGTTCCACCACCGCCGATCCGCCAAGTTTATCCAGCACCCGGGCGTTAATCTCCTGGTCATTGAGTTTCTTCAGCCGGTCAACCAACCCCTGTTCTTCCTGCTCACTGATATCCTCCTCCTTGACGATGGCGGCGGCCGTCGCCGCAGTGGCCGCCTTGTCAATCCAGCTCTGTATTGTGAGAACTCCCCTGTCGAACATCGTGATATTTGTATTCTTCAGCACCGTTTCGAAACCAAATACCCCGAAGAACGGAGTCAACACTGGAAGATAAGGTGCGAGCGTGGCTGGCAGCTTTACTACAGCGAGTGAGGCCAGCATGGTCGTAACTACGTTCCCGAAGGAAAGCACGAGCCAATAGAAAACCGACGGCCATACCAGGCAAGCGCGCAACCGGGATTTCGATTTGGTGGGGATCTCGATAAATGCTATGAGAAGAGACAGACCAATGGCTATACAGCAGGCCCACAGAAAACCCTGCGGCGAGAGGCTGACGGGAGCTTCAACGATTAGGCAATAGGGCTTGCTCACGTGGGGCAGCTAAACGCAAATCTCGTTCTGCATTGAGCCCATTCGCGGTTACGTAGTAAGTACTGAAATCCCTGATTGGTGCCTGGCGTTCATCGATTAGTTTTGCGTCTTTTAGCTTCTGTACTGCGTCTTCAATTTTTTCCTGAACAACGGGATCCTGAGCTCGCCCTTCGTTTGCCGCAGCCGATCCCCCTGAACTCGGAAGACCGAATTGGGGGGAGTCAACCAAGGACTCACGAAGATCCCTGAGCTGGACACGACGCCTCTTTAGTACCTCGCTGAAGACCTGTTTGACTAGGTCATTCGTATGAAGCAGCGCGATGACGCTAGGATCCATGGATTATCACCCCTGTGCTCTGATCGAACACTGTTTGCTGTAGTTTCTCTAAGGCCAAAGGACTCGGCTTCGATTTACCACCCTCCCAGCGTACGACGGTCCGAACAGAGACACCGACAATGCGAGCAAGCGCCTCCTGCGAAAGTGCCCTTGCCTCGCGCAATTGCCGAATTGTCGATGACTCTACAGCCATATGCATAATATAGTCAAATGTCATGACATTTGTCAAGGTGAACTATGGTCGACTCACGCCTGTTTTTGTCTCGAGGGGGTGGGCGTCCCATTGAAGCCGTCTTTTGGCTTGAGCGGGCAGTTCCGACGCTGGGCAAAGAACATCGCCACTCACGGTAGAGCCGAACCTCACCTCGGACTATTCTTCCGGCCACCTGGCTTCCGCCTCCCAACCTAGCGCCTCCGCCTCGGCTTGCGAATGTCGCAAGTAACCCTGACGGTCGCGCTCTTCGTCGGCTAGCAGTTCCAGCCGCCGGAGATATTCCCGCAGTTGCCCTTCGGCACTACTCTCGTCTCGCCCCATACTCCCCCACAAACTCAAACTGCCCGCAATGCCTCAACTTACTCTTCCCATCAATCCAAATCTCCCCGCCAATCTTTCGCCAGCGTAAACAAAAAGAATAATCCTCACTCAAATAAGTTCCCGTCTCCGCATCGATCACGCAATCGAACAATGCATACAGATTCGAACTCTGCACCCCATCGCGCCGCACTCCAGACATCGGCAAACAATGCACACTCTTAAAATGCGTCTCCGGATAAGCCGCAATCATCCGCTCAATCGCACTGCGCCGGATCAACTGAAACCCTCCCCCCACATAAATTCCGGTAACGAAATCTCCTTCCCGCCGACGCTCCGCCTCCGGACAAAATGTTCCCACATAAGAGAGCGCCGCCTGCTTCACACTCTCTCCTCCCTCCACGCAGCGCTGCGGAATCAACTCCCAGTCAATCGACTTCAGCGGATACAGCGCTCCCGCAAACTCCTTATTAACACTCAGCAACCGCTCCACTTGCTCCGGCTCGAAGCCGATATCCGCATCCACAAACAACAAATGCGTCGCCGCCGCATTGTCCAGAAACGCCGCCAACAACGTGCTACGCGCCCGCGAGATCAGCGCATCGTAGCCCATCAGCGATAACGAAAGCTCGAACCCCGCGGTCTTCGCGAAACTCATCAGCCGTATCACCGACAGCATGTAGCCCTGCGTCACCATTCCGCCAAAACACGGCGTAGCGACGAAAATCAGTGGCTGCGACATCCACGCTCCGCAATAAATATCCTAATCAGAATACGGCCTCGCGTTCGCCACTGAAGGCTCAAATCGTCCCATCCAGCATTCCCATTCCGCTATTGGATTGCCCTCCGAGCAGTTGAAGCAAAACTCGTTGCGTCCAGCCACCCCCTCTGATAGCCTTTTCTTTGTCATCCTGAGCAAGCGTTTTTTGCGCGGCGAAGGGTCCGCGCCTCTCGCCACAATTAATGTCCAAAGCAATTTTCTAAGGAGAACAATCTTGGCCGCAAACACAAAGAATCGCATTTTATTTACTTCCGAATCCGTCACCGAAGGCCATCCCGATAAGATCGCCGACCAGATTTCCGACGCCATCCTCGACGCCTGCCTCGCCGAAGATTCCGCCAGCCGCGTCGCCTGCGAAACCCTCACCGCCACCGGCCTCGTCGTCATCGCCGGAGAAATCACCACCAAAGCCTACGTCGATTTTCAGCAGGTCGTCCGCGGCACCGTGCAAAGCATCGGATACGACAACGCCGTCTACGGCTTCGATTGCAACACCTGCGCCGTCATCTCCAGCATCAACAAACAATCCGGCGATATCGCCATGGGCGTAGATACCGGCGGCGCCGGCGACCAGGGACAAATGTTCGGGTACGCCTGCGATGAAACGCCCGAGTTAATGCCGACGCCGATTTCGTTGGCGCACAAACTTACCATGCGGTTGGCGCAGGTGCGGAAGAATGGGACGCTGCCGTTCTTGCGGCCGGATGGGAAGTCGCAGGTTACGGTTGAATACGACGCGAAGGGGAACGTTGTGCGCGTGGATGCGGTTGTAATTTCCACGCAGCATGCGGAGACCGTGAGCAACGACGAATTGCGCGCGGGGATTTTGAAGCATGTGATTCAGGCGGTGATTCCGGCGCACCTGCTCGATGAGTACACGAAGTATCACATCAATCCCACGGGACGGTTTGTGATTGGCGGGCCGATGGGAGATACGGGACTCACCGGACGCAAGATCATTGTCGACACTTACGGCGGCATGGGGCGGCACGGCGGCGGAGCGTTCAGCGGAAAAGATCCGACGAAGGTGGATCGATCGGCGGCTTACATGGCGCGGCACATTGCGAAGAATATTGTCGCGGCGAAACTGGCGGACCGCTGCGAGGTACAACTTGCCTATGCCATCGGCGTGGCCGATCCGGTGAGCGTGCGGGTGGATACGTTTGGGACGGAGAAGGTCAACCCGGAGATTCTTCCGGATTTGATTCGCGCGCATTTTAAGTTGACGCCGCGCGGGATCATCGAGTCTTTGGATCTGCGGCGGCCGATCTATAAGAAGACGGCAGCTTACGGACATTTTGGGCGCAACGATCCGGACTTCACCTGGGAGAAGACGGACAAAGCGGCGAAGTTGGCCAGCGACGCGGGAGTACGGGAGACTGCGGGCGCGAGAAAATAGAGTTTGGAAGGGGAATAGGGTTGCGAGCCAAACGCGCGATTATTGCGTCGCAAAAGACGCGACCCTTCGGCGCGTTTCGCTTGCTCAGGGCAGGCAGCTTCGCGCGGCTCGCTCAGATCCTTCGCGGCGCGAAAAGCGCTTGCTCAGGATGACAAGCTTAATGATCTCAAAAGTGCACCTGTTTTGATGGTCCGAAAGTCCCATTCCCTTAAGGGTATTTTGAGATGATTGTCTCAGCCGCGAGTCGTGTATCCTAAAAAAGTATTTTGAACTCAAACCAATCTTCGTAACCAGGGAACCAATAAATTTTTCGTATGAAAGCGCCACAGGAGGCGTATGTCAACAGCAGCGACACAGATCAATAGCGACATCAAAAGTTTAGAACTGGCGGAGATGGGCAAGAAGCGGATTGAGTGGGCGAACCAGTCCATGAAGGTGCTGCAGATTATCCGCAAAGAATTTATTAAGAATCAGCCGCTGAAAGGGATGCGCATCTCGGCGTGCCTGCACGTTACCGCGGAGACGGCGAACCTGGCGATTTGCCTGCGTGACGGCGGGGCGGATGTGGTTTTGTGCGCGTCGAATCCGCTCTCGACGCAGGACGATGTTTCGGCCAGCCTGGTGCGCGATCAGAGTATTCCGGTTTACGCCATCAAGGGCGAGGATAACGACACTTATTACCAGCACATTCTGGCGGCCATCGATCACAAGCCGCACATCACCATGGACGACGGCGCGGACCTGGTGACGATTTTGCACACCAAGCGCACCGATGCCCTCGAAGGCGTGATTGGCGGAACGGAAGAGACGACGACGGGCGTGATCCGGTTGCGGGCGATGGCGAAGGAAGGCGTGCTGAAGTTTCCTATCGTGGCCGTGAATGACGCCGACACCAAGCATCTGTTCGACAACCGTTATGGCACGGGTCAGTCGACGATTGACGGAATTATCCGCGCCACAAATTTTTTGTTGGCGGGATCGAAATTCGTAGTAGCCGGCTACGGCTGGTGCGGGCGCGGTCTGGCTTCGCGCGCGCGGGGCGCGGGAGCGGAAGTGATCGTCACGGAAGTCGATCCGACGAAAGCGCTGGAAGCGGTGATGGACGGCTTCCGCGTGATGTCGATGACGGAAGCGGCCAAGCTCGGCGACGTTTTCTGCACGGTCACGGGCAACAAGAGCGTGCTCACGAAAGACCATTTCGAGTTGATGAAAGACGGCGCAATCATTTCGAACTCCGGACACTTCAATGTGGAGATCGATATTCCGGCGCTGGAAAAAATGTCGTCGTCGAAGCGGACGACGCGCACTTATGTCGACGAGTATTCGATGAAAGATGGGCGCAAGATCAATCTGCTGGGCGAAGGGCGGCTGATTAATCTGTCGGCGGCCGAGGGGCATCCCGCGTCGGTAATGGATATGAGCTTTGCCGACCAGGCGCTCTCGGTGGAATACATGGTGAAGCATTACAAGACGCTGGAGAAGAAGGTCTACCGCGTTCCCGACGAACTCGACAAGCGCGTGGCGAAGTTGAAGCTGGAATCGATGGGAATCAAGATCGACCGGCTCACGCCGGAGCAGGAAGAGTATTTGGCGGGGTGGAGCGAGGGAACCTAGCTCGTGTAGAGCGGCACCCTCGCCCGCTGCTTTTGACTTGAAACGGGGCGGCGCAAGCCGCTCTGTTTTGTAGCTGGCTGGTTTTTCACCAAACGGCGCCGGACAGATTCGAATCAGGACCTTACACCCCAAACGCTTTCAGGATGACTACGACCACTGCGCTTGCAACCACGCCAAGCAGGAAAAGTACGTAGTCCCGCGTGGCGCTTTTCTTTTCAGTCCTCTCCACTAGCTTGGCAAAATACTCAGCCGCGGGGAGGGGCACCTGCTGCAGGCCCTCAATCCTCTTCTTCAGCTCCTGTTCCCGCTGCGAAAGAGCCTGAAGGTCGCCCTCCAACTTCAGAACCGTTGACTGGCGCTCTTCTGTATACCGCCCTATCTCGTCTACGATTCGATCCATCTCTGCGGAAGCTGTCCTGAGCTCCGCGAGGAGGCCCTTCGTCGGGGAAGGGTCTGCCTCCTTGATGTCAAGTCCTTTCAGGATTGCCCTACCTAGGGAGGTGTCGAAGATATGGCGGACACGGGCGGAGCTCTTGTATAAAGCCGTGAGTCCGACCTTGAGTAGCGGCGGGAGCGTCCCTAGCAGCGCAGTAAGAACCGCCGCGATGAGCTCTATGCTTGGCATGTCGCGCCTCGGGGCTGGTGCGGCCTCAGTGTTCGAGGCGTGGCACCGCCGCCCTGGCGGCTGCCTTCTTTGGCCGCGCTGCGACGGCCAGGGTAACGCGGCCTGTTGGGACTACCAGCCCTCGTGGATCTCATGCGGCAGACTCCCCCGTTCTCGCCGAATCCTTCGCCTTTTCGAGCCGCCGCTTTCTTGCCCAAATGACAACCAGAGGTCCCGCCGGAAACCAAATCACAAAATAGTAGCCGAACGAAATCGTTAGGACGTATGAGAATATCCACCCGCCAAATATAAACAAGAGGGAGCTAAGCAGCTTGCGCAACCGTCCTCCCGGAGCCGAGAACCTGTAGAGTAACCACCCCATCGCAAGCGATAGGGCTAGATTAACGGCGAAGGCGCGCCCATAAGGGACGGGTATAAGGTACCGGTCATCGAGGAGCGATTCGATGTAGTTAGCCTGCAACACCACGCCCGGGACGAGCCCGATAACGCTTGGGTGGATGTCCTGATCGTCCCTGCTATCTCCGATTATCACGACGTGGTTTCGTATCGCCTGATTCTCGTAGTCGCTCAGCTCACAATGTTCCCAGTCTGAGAAGCTCGAAAATTGTGGACCGCACAAGAGATCCAGGGCCGAGAAAGTCGTTATCTCGTCTTCTGAAAGGAAGCTGGTGTACGGACGCGCTCCTCTCGACAACAGAAGCTTAAGCTTTCTATCGCGGGACAGGTTGGGATCAGCCCGCTCCGCGGCGACGAGGGAAAGCGTAGGCAGGACCACCGTGTGGTGGTCCGCGGCTGCAAGGTCTGAGCGGGACTGATATACCCGCCATTCCAATGGAATTTCTCGGTTGTCGTAGTTTAGCCTTATCAACCCGTAGCTGATCAATCCTGAGGGATGGTCGAATTTCAATCCCGGGCTAGTTACGAGGGGCGCCACTTTAAGACTATTCTCTTCGGGCTGGCTTAGAGGACCACGCAACCTGAGTTGGTCCGCATCGAGCGTATGAACGCCCAACACAATGGGGATATTGGTACTGGAGATTGCCTGCGCTAACATCTGATTCCCGGGATCGTGCGAGTCGGGGCACGAGTCGGGAGAAAAATATTTATCGACCACGATCACGGACGGTCCCGCGGCCTGAAGTTTCTTTATCAGCCTGGCCATGAAAACGCGCTGCCTGCAAATGTTGGCAAATAATTCATTAGGTTCTCTCTGGTCGCTAAGAGTCACGATCCTGAGGAAGCGGTTCCGCGGTCCGCGATTGCCTGCCCTTACCAAGGGCTGGTACCAGAAGGCACTCGAAAGGAGCCGCTCCAACGGATCATAGGCAATGGCCCTCCGAGTCCCGGGCTTCCTCGGTGCTCTGGATGGCTCGTCTTGCGCTCCATATCTACTACTGAAGAACTCCACCAGTAGAGAATGGACAACAAAGAACATGATGAAGAACCGTGCGAAACCTTTAGCTGCAGAAAGCATTGCAGATAAACCTTTTTCCTGCTACCTACGAGACAGAGGGTTGGCCCGTCGCCGATGAGGAATCTATTCAAAGCCTACTGCGGTGGGGAATATAAACATACACTACAAATAGATCAAGTCAAACAGTTTAGTTACCTGGATCCGCAACACGCCACGGGGAGAACTCCCTGAGGCGACTGAGGCTCAGGTGGGCGCAGGGATCTTTCGACTGCGCATGCCGACTCGCTGCGCGCTTCGGCATGCTTCGCTCAAGATGACAATGGGAAAGCCGAGGGTGTACCTCAGGGGCTGAAGCCGCGTTCCTGGTTGGCAACGAGGCGGCACGAGTGGAACTCGTGCCCTTCCCGGTTCCGCTATCGACGCGATGAAGGAGAACTCCCTGAGGCGCGTTGAGAGCGGATAAGAGTGCAGGGGTCCTTCGACTGCGCGTGCGGATTCATAAGGCGAATCCGCATGCTTCGCTCAGGATGACAACGTTACGAATGTTTTGATATTGCTAAATCATGCTTTATAATGCTTAACATGAGAAGCACTCGCACCCTGTCTGTAACTTTGCCGCCGGAGATGCTGAAGCGGGCGCAGTCTATCGCCAAGCGGGAGAGCCGCACTATGAGCGAATTGGTTCGAGAGGCGCTCCGCCACTACGACCGGTGGGCGTGGTGGGACGAGGTCAATGCCTACGGTCGTGAGCGCGCCAAAGAACGCGGTCTCCGCGAGGGGGATGTGGATCGGTTGGTCCACGAATCTCGACGGGGCCCCGGGAAAGTCGTCAAGAAATAAATGCGCATTGTGGTGGACACGAACGTGATCGTGTCTGCGCTCGTTTTCGGCGGGTTGCCTCGCCGCGTATTCGAAGCGGTGAATAATGGCCGCTGCGAGTTTTATTACTCGGCTGAGATCGAGAGTGAAACACGCAGGGTGCTACGCGATAAGTTTGGGTGGGATGAGGAAAGGCTGGATCGTTATCTGCCGGTATTGTGGGGCTTAGGCGAGCGCGTAATGCCGCAGCAGCGCGTGAACGCTGTAAAGGAAGATCCGGACGACAATCGCATTCTAGAATGCGCGCTCGCTGCGGACGCGGCGATGATCGTTTCCGGGGATGGGCACCTGTTAAAGCTGAGGAAGTATGAGGGAATCGCGATCCTCACGCCGCGAGACTTCTTGAGTGCTCTCTTTTGAGCAGGCGCGTGAAATGCGATGAGGGGCAGGGGTCTTTCGACTGCGCATGCAGATTCAAAAGGCGAATCCGCATGCTTCGCTCAGGACGACTGAGTTGGAAGGGTGCGACCGCAGAGGGTATGAAGTCTCCGATCAAGGTAGAGAAGTTTTCGCAGAAGTAAGCCGCTGCGCCACCCAAACCCACCCCAGCATCGAGTTTTTCCCTAGCCTCCTAAACTCCTGCCTTTCCCGCCTGGCTGACAATGCCGCTTGCTCATAATGTGCATGGGATTGCACTTGGGGGCGGCGCGGGGCGGCGTCGACATTACTGTAACTCTAATCATTTCAATGCTTTCCCGGTGAGCTGGCTATTGGCTGACAAGCTGCAATCTCCTCTATACCTGCCGGATGGCAGCCAAGGGGTGGCACGTGACGACTTTGTTCGGTAGCACGACGATGGCGCCGATTGCGGCTCCAAAGAAGAAGGGCAACCTTCTGCCGTTACTCACCGTGGTCTTCATCGCTTCCTACGGCTTGATGACTCTGCTCATCATCGAGCAAGGAGCCACCATCCAATCGCAACGCAACCTGATTCAGATGTTGCAGAGCGATAGCACGGAATTCTGGGCCATTAAGGGCAAGGCTCTGCACGAAAAACAAATGGCTGTCGCCGAAGCCCAGCGTCAGGCGCAAACATCCACGCAAAACCCGTCGACCCACGGGCAAACTCCGTCAACCCAGGCTCCATCGAACCAGACTCCGTCTACCCAGGCGGCACCACAGCACCACTCCCAAAACCGGGCAGGCAAATTCGCGCAGCCGCAGACTCAGGTTCCACCCATGCCTGCTTCGGATTTGGGGGATCAGCGCCGAGAATTGATTACGCTTTAGACCAGGTTTTAGGAAGTAAGTTTTAGAAATTAGTTGGCAAACATTTTCACGACGCGAGTTTCAGACTCGAACGAGACTCGCGGAGATTGATGCAAGAGGCTTACAAACATGAAGGCCCTGACCCTAGCCTTGTTTCTCAGTGCGACGTTTAGTCTGTCCAGCACGATAGCGGCGAATCCTGCGCCGCGCCAACCCGCCGACCACGCGGAGCAACACTCTAAAGGGGGACGCTGGTATTTCGCGGCCACCGGACACGCCGTCTACTGCTACGGTCCAGTGATGACCTTGCCGCAGGCGAACGGCGATCTCCAGAGAGTGGCGACCTTCTGCCGCGACGGCCAAGCTGTCGTCCCGCTGAAAGACTAAGATTCGTACCAAGGCATGGCTTTGCGCGGAAGGATCTTCCGGGAACTGCTACGGTACCCTCTCAGCCGCTTCTTCGGACCGGGCACTCTCATTGCCCCGCTCATCCACAGCTGACACTGAATACGAATAAGTCTTCTCCGCCGCCACCTGCGCATCGCGATAGGCCGGAGTCCTCACCAATTCCGCGTTCAACTTTACTGGCGCCTCTCCCGCCTCGTGACGGTAGATGTTGTAACCCGCAAGATCCGCATCGCTTACCGGGGTCCATATCAGATCGATAAACGGCGGCTGTCCCGGCCCGGAAAACACGGCCTGCAACCCGGCAGGCACGGCTGGAGGAAAGACGTCATGCGCGAATATTTTCACCTCGGGCGTGTCGTCGCCTTCTACCTCCGCGGGCGGCTTACCCTGCACAATACTCACTACGGTGCCGCGATAGAGATATACCTTCTCCCACTCGATGCTCTCGTCGAGAAACGATGTGATGACCTTTTCTGTATCTGTGCCGCTCACTCTTACCGCGCAACCCGTCGCCTCGGCATCAGTGAGCTTATTCCAACTCGCACTCGATTCCAGCCGCCGGTAAATTCGAAATAAATACTTATTGGCGCTCGTTGCAACTGGCGTCTCGGGACACTGCCACGACACGCGTACGCCCTGATTGACGGCACGGAGGGTGAAATCGCCAAAAGGCGCGAGGGTTGGAACCAGCGCCACTCGCGCCTGATTCGAAATGCCGGCGCCACGCCCGGCGGTGTTCAGCACCTCGACCGCATAGCTGGCAAACTCCGTCGCATGTTCCCGCTCAAACCCGGGGGATAAACTGTCGATATAACTCGCAGCAAGTTTTTTCGACGATGTCTTCCTCGTCTTTTCAAAGTCCGCAGGCGCCGCTACTTCTCCCACCGCCGTCCCGCATTGTTTCAAACTACCCGCAATGCTCCGGCAGATTTCGGTCTTTCCCAAATATCGCACCGTCTGCCGCTCCATGGTCCGCGGCGGAATCGTCCACGTAAGCGTGACTTTGTCGCCCTTGCGCACTGCCTTTAAATCCGTGGGCGGCTTGGGCAACTCCAGCGACGGCGCTTCCGGCGGCCCAATCGAAGCGCACCCAGCGAGCCAAGTCAATCCACCCAGCACCAAGAGCATTCGTAGAATTTTCATACGGAAAGATCAGACTACAACAGTATCAGGACGAGGGGCTGCTTCCGGAGATACAGAGCATCAGCACAGCGTCACGAAACTTGCTTTTGAAAGCGGAGATCAGTTGTGCGGCACTTCCGCAGTCTTCAGCAACTGGCTTCCAGCCCCGATAAACCAGATGACTTGCCCCAGCATCACAATCGCCATGCCGTGCACATCCATCCGTAGGTGACCGATGATGATAGCGATGACTAGAAGTGGGGCGATCACGCAACCATAAGTGGCGATCCCGCGGCCAAGGCCTCCGTTGCGCAGTGCTGAGACCGACCAAAGAAGAATGGCCATGGACGCGGCAGCGGAATAAATTTTCGCGAAGGCTTGATTGATCTGAAAAATGCCGGAGATTACGATCTGCCACTGAGGCGCGGCTGCGGCAACGTCACGCAGCATGTGCTTCATGATGCCGGGGACGATAAATCCGCTGACCGCCGTGGCGATCATGATGGCTATGCAAGCAAACCCAAAGGTCACAATTGCGGCGAAAGAAATCCTATCGGGAGCGGCAAGGCGCAGCGTGAGGCCGCAAGCGCCGAGGAACAGCGATAGCATGCTCAACATGGCGAGGGAATGGACCGCGCCAGAAGTGACCGATAAATGCGCTATTTGTTCGGGCGTCAGCGATATCGACCCAGTCGGATGCAGGGCCATGGTGAGGATGCCACCGAGCGAACCAGCGACGAGAGCGATTCCAGCTTTACGATTGTCTGTCATGATCGACACTGTAGACATAAGCCGCTGCTGTGTGAAAGTGTTATTTGCTGAAGTGCCGTGATACCGAACAAATCCGCGGAGTATGTCCAGGAATCAGCCATGTCGCAGACAAGTAAACCAGTAACGAAGAAGACGACTTCAGCTTCTACGAAAGTGGGTCGCCCGAAAGTCCCTCGCTCGAAAACCGACCGCCGTATTTTGCGCACTCGCGACGCGCTGGGCGACGCGTTGGTTACGCTGATGAAAGAAAAGCATTTCGACGATATCACCGTGCAGGATGTGCTGGACCGCGCCGGAGTCGGCCGTTCCACCTTCTACGTACACTTTAGCGACAAAGACGATCTCTTCCTGAGCGATGTTGAGGATGTGCTTGGACACTTTACAAGAATCCTCAACCGGCCCGGAGTGTCGCCGAAACGGCTGCTGCCAGTGGAGGAGTTCTTCAGCCATGTCCGCGACGTACGGGAATTCTATTCCGCGTTGGTCAAGGCAGGCAAAGTGACTGACGTGCAAGAACTGGCCCGCGGATTTTTTGCGCGTTCGATCGAGAAAAGATTGCAAACCGCCGGTGTGGAGATCGAACCGTTGCAGCGATCCGCCCAAGCCTACACTCTCGCAGGAAGTTTCTTCTCGCTGCTCGACTGGTGGATCGACAAGGGGATGAAGGCGGAACCCAAAGAAATGGATGCCCTCTTTCACCGCATGGCCTGGAGCGGCCTCACCCCGCCGTACGCAACCCCGTGGAAGAGCGGCGCTTCAGCGCCGCGATAGAACCTCCTAGGTTTTGAAAGGGCATGGCTTCAGCCGCGCCGTACCTGGTTGTGGGGAGAAGATACAAACCGCACGACCAAACCCCAGCCCCGCAGGGGCGGAATAAGTTAGCCCCGGACGTAAGTCCGGGGTAAGTCCAAAAAATAGGAGCCGAGTCCCGGAGGGACGGCAGAAGCCTGACCAGCAACGCACCAGCCGTATACTGCTGACATGGAGCAGAACGAAGCCATCCAGAAGGCACGGCAGTTTGCTCGAACTGCCTATGCGGGTCAGGTTGACGCGATTTCCCACGTACGCGAGCGGAAAATCCAGGAGATGCGTGCCCAACTAGCCGCCCGTGGAACGCTCCTGTCCGGAACCCAAGTGGTTGAGACCGCAAGGATCAATGGCGAGATGGTCAGAGCTTTGACCGTCGCGAGGCTGGAGGCGATTCTTGAAGGGTATGAGCTGTATAAAATCCCCATTGATGATCTGATGGCGGTGGATATGTGCGACGAAGTCATCCAGGGCATGAACCAGATAATTCACAGCCCAAAGGACGACACTCTTGTAGGATTGCCTGCTCTCACGACGTCACTGTATCCAGGGATTCTGACGAAGGAGATCGGGATCTCAGCCGATTGGGTCAAGACTCAAATCGACCGAAGGAGGCTCATGCCCAAGAAACCCGAAGGCCCTTCCGTCACCACGATCTACAACGTCCAGGGTGACAACGCGCGTTGGAACGTAAACAGCACCGATAACTCCGTGAACGTCGTCACGAAGTCCAGCGAAGAGTTCTTCGCCACGCTGCGCGAACACATCGAGTCCGGAGTCCCCGAGGGAGACGAGCGCAAGGTGATCCTGCAGAAACTTGTTACGCTGCAAGAGTCGCACGGCCAACCGTCCTTCGCACAGCGTTACACCGACTTCATCACCGCGGCGGCGAACCATGTCGTGCTGCTCACACCCTTCATCCCGGCACTGACGGAGATGCTTCGCAAGGCGCTAGGCTGACAGGGCTCCTGTGCGTTTTTCAACAGCCTATTTTTCATCTATCATCATCGGGAGAGGAAAACTGCCATGAGCCTTATGATGCGGTCCGACTCTGAGATCCAGCGGGCCAGAGCGATCGCGAGAGGTTATCCCACCGGATGCTTGGTCGTTCACGAGATGGGGACAGACAACGTCTTCTACAAGAACGTCCACACCAACAAAGAGATCAAGACCAACTTTACCGCCGAACAGGTCGAGATCGCTCACCGTGACATCCCGCCCACCGACCCGGATCACCTAGAGTGGGAACACGGAAACAGCATGATCCAGAACAGGTATCAGGTGTATAAGGTGAACGGAAAGTAGGCGAGTCGCCCGCGCCCACACGGTTCTTACCGAATCCTACAAAATATATCTCGACAAATCCTGATCCTTAACAATATCCGTCAACATCTTCCGCACATAATCCGCGTCGATGTTCACGTGCTCCCCTTTTCTCTCCGGAGCATCAAAGCTCAACTCATCCAGCACCCGCTCCATGATCGTGTGCAGCCGGCGCGCTCCAATATTTTCCGTGCTCTCATTCACCCGAAACGCAAAGTGCGCGATCTCTGACAACGCCTCCGGCGTAAACTCCAGCTTCACGCCCTCCGTCTCCAGCAACGCCGTGTACTGCTTCACCAGCGACGATTTCGGCTCCGTCAAAATTCGCACAAAATCTTCCATGGTCAGCGACTGCAACTCCACTCGAATCGGAAATCGCCCCTGCAGCTCCGGAATCAGATCGCTCGGCTTCGAAACGTGAAACGCTCCCGCCGCAATAAACAAAATATGATCCGTTCGCACCATGCCATAGCGCGTGTTCACCGTCGTGCCTTCGACAATCGGAAGAATGTCGCGCTGCACGCCTTCGCGCGAAACGTCCGGACCGTGGCCGCCCTCGCGCCCTGCGATCTTATCGATCTCATCGAGAAACACAATCCCGGAATTTTCCACGCGATCGATCGCCGTCCGCGTCACGTGATCCATATCGATCAGGCGCTGCTCTTCTTCCTGTATCAGATATTCGAAGGCCTCGTTCACCTTCATCTTCCGCTTTTTGGTGCGAGCCCCGAAGATATTGGGCAGCATGTCCTTGATGTTGATGTCCATTTCTTCAACACCTTGGTTGCTCATGATTTCGAACGTTGGAAAATTTCGCTCGCGCACATCGATCTCCACCTGACGCTCGTCCAACTTGCCTTCGCGCAGCTGCTGGCGTAATTTTTCCCGCGTCCGTGACGAAGATTCCGTCAGCGACGTGCTGGCATCGATCACTACTCCGCCCGCGGTAGTAGTCGCCTCGCCTGGCCGGCTGGGGGGAGTCGGCGGCAGCAAAATATCCAGCAAGCGTTCTTCCGCGTTCAACTCAGCCTTGTCGGCAACGTCTTCCAACTTTTCTTCGCGGACATTGTCGATTGCGATCTCCACCAGATCGCGAACCATGGACTCGACATCGCGCCCAACATAGCCAACCTCAGTAAACTTCGAAGCCTCCACTTTCAAAAAAGGAGAGTTCGCCAGCTTGGCCAGACGCCGCGCAATTTCGGTCTTGCCCACGCCTGTGGGTCCAATCATGATGATGTTTTTGGGGATGATTTCTTCGGCTAGCTCGGGAGTAAGTTTTTGTCGGCGGGTGCGGTTGCGCAGGGCGATGGCGACGGCGCGTTTCGCGTCCTTCTGGCCGATGACGTGTTTGTCGAGTTCGACGACGATCTCGCGCGGGGTGAGTTCGTCGAGGGCGAGTTGTTCTTCTTCAGCGCTGCTGGGTAAATAGATGGCCATAAAATTCAGTGATTAGTGATCAGTGGCCAGTGGTCAGTCTTTGTTTTCAGCGGTTTTTTCTGACCACTGATCACTGGCCACGGACCACTCTCTCACAGTTCTTCAATCGTTACCGCATCATTGGTATAGATGCACATTTTGCCGGCGATCTTCATCGCCTCTTCGGCGATTTTGCGGGCGGAAAGTTCGGTGTGGCGCGCCAGCGCTTCGGCCGCTGCCTGCGCGTACGGGCCGCCGCTGCCGATTGCAGCTACGCCGCCATCGGGCTCGATCACGTCGCCTTGTCCGCTGAGCAGGAAGGTTTGCTCCTTGTCGCAGACCAGCAACAACGCTTCCAGATGGCGCAGGAATTTGTCGGTGCGCCAATCTTTGGCGAGTTCGACGGCGCCGCGGCCCAGGTTGCCGTGATATTGCTCGAGCTTGGATTCGAAGCGGCTGAAAAGGGTGAAGGCGTCGGCAGTGGAGCCGGCGAATCCGGCGAGAATTTTGTCGTTGTAGAGACGGCGAATTTTTTTGGCCGTGTGTTTAATGACGGACTCGCCGAGCGTGACTTGTCCATCGCCGGCAAGGACTACGCTGCCGTTGCGGCGGATGGATAAAACTGTAGTGGAGCGAATCAGGCGTTTCGTAGACATGAGCGCAATCTTTGATTATAGCAGTGGGCCGGGGGCGAGAAGTGCGGCGCGAGAACTGGCGAAGGGTTCGGCTCACCGTGGCAAATCGAATGGGGCGCGCACTATCGCAGCGGGGCCTTGTAAACTTAAACCAGCATGCCTGAACTCCCAGAAGTTGAAACCATCGCCCGAGGGCTCGCCAAGCGCGTAACCGGCGATGTGATCGAATCCATCTGGCTTGGCGAAAAGCCGGAGCCGCTCAAATCATCTCCGCGGGAAATCGCCGCCGCTCTCGAAAACACCCGCATTCTTGGCGTCCGCCGCATGGGCAAACACATCGTCTTCGACCTCGAGCGGAATCCCAGGGGTGGTCGCAAGGAGCGGGCGCCCTTGCCCACCAAGGGCCTGCAAACGAAATCGCCGCGCAGAGGGTCCAGACTTCAGCAGGAGGAAACGCTTCCCTCTACTCATTCCCAATTCATCGTCCATTTAGGAATGACGGGACGCCTCCAGGTTTGCGATCCACAATCGGAGATACTCAAACACACGCACGCCATCGCAAAACTTGCCTCAGGCAGGGAATTACGCTTTGTTGACCCGCGCCGCTTCGGGCGTTTAAGTGTGGCGGCCGCCGGAGACTTTACAGCGGCTGGAATTGAGCCGTTGGAGGCCGATCTTGATCGCTTCACCGGCTTATTTCGGGGGCGTAAGACTCCCATCAAGAGCGCGCTGCTGAATCAAACGCTGCTGCGGGGCGTGGGGAACATTTACGCCGATGAATCTCTCTTCCGGGCCGGAATCCGCCCCCGCCGCCGCGCCTCTGCGATTACGCGCGAGCAACTCGCCAAGCTCTTCAGCTCCGTGCAGGAGGTTCTGCGCGAAGCCATCGCTCTCGGCGGATCTTCCATTTCCGATTATGTCGATGCCGATGGCGAAGAAGGATTCTTCCAACTGAGGCACCGCGTCTACGGCCGCGAAGGCAAGCCTTGCCTGGTCTGCAAAACAGCCGTCAAACGCATCGTGATCGCCGGCCGCAGCAGCCATTACTGCCCAAAATGCCAGAGCTAATCGGTAGTGGTGCAGTTTGATAAGGAAGCGAGCCAAACGCGCGATTATTGCGTCGCAAAGAACGCGACGCGTCGCGCGGCTCGCCCAGATTCCTCACCGCGCAAAGAACGCTTGTTCGGAATGACAATCAAACTGCACCACTACCAGCTAATACAACGCGAACAAGCGGCTCGTTTTTGATAGTCTCTTCTCCATGCCAGATTTCTCCATCGGAGTCGACCTTGGCGGCACCAATCTCCGGATCGCCGCCGTCAGCAGTGACGGCGAGCTTCTCGAAAAAGTTACCCTCGGCACCAAGACGACTCTCGGACCCGATCATGTCATCACCGAGATGTGCGAGGCTATTCAGCGGCTCTCCGGCGAATATAAGCGGCAAGGAAGATTTCTGGGCGCCGGGCTCGGTATCCCCGGCATCATTGACCTGCAGACCGGAATGCTCCGCAAATCCGCCAATCTTCCCGGCTTCGACGAATATCCAGTACGGGCGGAAATCGAACGGCGGCTGGGCGCCCGCGTGGTTCTAGAAAATGACGCGAACGTGGCGGCACTGGGGGAACAATGGCTCGGCGCAGCCCGCGGCATTCCCAACATGGCGGTAGCCACGCTCGGCACCGGCATCGGGGGCGGCATCGTGCTGGAAGGAAAAATCTGGCATGGGATGAACGGCATGGCCGGCGAGTTCGGCCACATCACTCTCGAACCGAACGGCTACCCCTGCGGCTGCGGCAATCACGGATGCGCCGAGCAATACGCCTCCGCCAGCGCTATCACGCGCATGGCCCGTGAAGCCATTGCGAGCGGCACCGCGCCAGCGCTGGCGAAAGCCGCTTCCTCCGATCCCGAATTTAGCGCCAAAGCGGTTTACAACCTTGCCCTCCAGGGCGACGAGGACGCACGCCAAATCTTCCGCACTTTCGGCAGTTACCTCGGCATCCTGCTCGCCGCTTTGATCAATGTTTTAAATCTCGACATGTTCGTGCTGGGGGGTGGCGCCTCCAGCGCCTGGGACGCGTACTCTCCCACCATGTTCTCCGAACTCCGCGTCCGATCGCTGGTCTACGCCGCCACCGCTCCCGCCGATCCTTCCATAACAATGAGAACGAACGATGCTTCGCGTAAGGAAGGCGCTGCGGTCCCCACCAAATCCAGGACCGCGCGCAGAACTATCATCGTCCCTGCCCTGCTTGGCAGTGACGCAGGCCTGTACGGCGCCGCCCGGGCTGCGGTACTCCCAAGCTAAGAAACGTAGTTTCTTAGATGGAGTGAAGATGATTGGCCCCGGTTACTTTCCTCCGAGCAAAAGCTTGGCGATGGTGGCCAACTGCATGTTGGAGGTGCCTTCGTAGATTTTGCCGATTTTGGCGTCGCGCCAGTATTTTTCCACGGGATAATCTTTGGTGAAACCGTACCCGCCGTAGATTTCGATGGCGAGCGAGGTCACGCGTTCGGCGACTTGCGAGGCGAAGAGCTTGGTCATGGCGGCTTCTTTGACGAAGTTCACTCCGGCATCTTTCATGCGGGCGGCGTTGTAGACCATGAGGCGGGCGGCCTCGATTTCGGTGGCCATCTGGGCGATCTGGAATTGAATGCCCTGGAAATCGGCGATGGCTTTGCCGAATTGCTTGCGCTCCTGCGCGTACTTGGCGGCGAACTCCCATGCGCCCCGAGCGACGCCGATCATTTGTGCGCCGATGCCGATGCGGCCCTCGTTGAGAGTTTCGATGGCGATCTTATAACCTTTGCCGGGCTCTCCGAGAACATTCTCTTTGGGGACGCGGCAGTCTTCTAGAATTAGCTCGCAGGTGGAGGAGGCGCGGATGCCGAGTTTGTCTTCTTTTTTGCCGACGGTGAATCCGGGGAAATCTTTTTCGATGAGGAATGCGGTGATGCCTTTGTATCCGGCGGAGGGATCGATGGTGGCCAAGAGGATGAAGAGACCGGCCTCTTTAGCGTTGGTGATCCAGAGCTTGCGGCCGTTGATGACGTAATCAGTACCTTTGAGTTCGGCGCGAGTTTGCAGGGCGAAGGCATCAGAGCCGGAGCCAGCTTCGCTGAGAGCGTACGCGCCGAGGGTTTCGGTTGACATCTTTGGGAGATAACGTTTCTTCTGGTCCGCATTGCCATATCGGAGCAGAGCGTTATTGACGAGCGTATTTTGCACGTCGACGATGACGCCGGAGGAAGCGTCGACGCGGGAGAGTTCCTCGACAGCCAGAATAGCTTCAAAGAATTTGGCTCCGGCGCCGCCGTATTGCTCGGGGATTTCGATGCCCATCAGGCCGAGCTGGAAGAATTCGTGGATGAGAGATTTTTCGAAGACAGCTTTCTCGTCCATTTTTTTGACAAGGGGACGGATCTTGTCGTCGGCGAACTGGCGGATGTTGTCGCGAAAGAGGATCTCGTCTTCGGTGAGTGTGGTCAGGGGCGTGGGAGCGGATTGCAACGCGGTCTCGGACATGACGGTACCTTCAATGGAAGAATGCAAACTAATGATTTTAGCATTGCGGATGGGTTGGAGGGTTTGTGTGCGGTCGCCCGGTAGCCCCCTTCAACGCTGATAGGGCCCGTTCGCCATCACGATTCTGCGCCGAGAACCGCAAACCATGATTCACTCTCGGAGAGGCGCTAGAAGCGTCCATCTTCGCCGCATCCGAAGAGGTTCCCCGCAAGCGTGACGGCGGGGTTGAGGCTGGCTCTCGTCGTTCTGTTGTTCGTCGAGATCGTGGGGCATATTTTCCTCGCTCTATCAATCCAAAAAGGGAAGCCGGTTCCAGCGGCGCACCAGAAGGGAAAGATCGTGCATTATAGCGCAAGCACCGCCGGAGCGGCATGCGCACTATCACCCTGAAGTCGGTTGGAAGGAATTTGTTTTTGGGCGGGGACTCGGGACTCGCAACTCGGTACTACTTCACGGTCACCGTCAGCAACTGCGCGCCCGACACAACATAATCCAGCGGAGCCGTCGCCGTTTCGTCCACGTTCGATTCGCCGCTGACGATCATTTCCTGATTGCCGCGCATGCCATCCATCACATTCATGACCGAGATGGGAAGCGTGGGCATCACTTTGTCGGCGACGCGGGCTTCGGGATCGGCTTCGAGAAGCGAGACGTAAACGCGGTTGTTGGAGTGCTCCTTGTTAAGCAGCGAAATAGTAGAGGCAAGATCTAGCTTGCGTCCGAACGCGGGATTGGAACGGCCGATGTGGTCGAGGGTTTCGCCGTCGCTTACCAGAATGCGCAGAGTTCCCTTGCTGGCGGAAGTCGGAATCTTCACCGGAATCTGCTGCACAATGCGCTCGCCGCGGTAGGGGGCGAGAACGGTCTCCAGAGTAATTTCTTCGCCAGGGCGAGCTTCGGTCACACTGGTGCGGGCGCTCTCGAGGCGGGCCCAGCGGCGTTCGCGGACTAAATCGAAATCAAGCTTTACTCCGGCGACCGCAGCGGCGCTGTAGGGATTGTCATAGATGCGGCCGAAGCGTTCCCCCAAAGAAATTGCAGCTTGCATGGCAGCCGGCTGCGCTCCTTCCGCCGGAGCGAACATGTTGCGCATGGTGACTTCTGGAAAGCCTTTTACGCCGATGCTGCCGGCCAGGCGGTAAGTAATTTCTTCGCCGAACTCATTCACTCCGTGCAGCGCGTTGAATACCGTCACCATCAACGCCACGGGAGTCAGCTTCGGGTTATTTAGAACTTCATAGTGAAATTCCTTTACTCCGGTGCTGCTGTGGATGCTCAGGCTGACCGGAATCATTTCTGGTTGCCGGTTGAAGACGCCCATGATTCCGGTGTGGCGATCCTGGACGAAGGTTCCCACAGGCTCTGTTGTATTGATGATCTTGAATGCGTTAAGTGGCGAGGGCAGCGTGGCTAATACCTCGGCTTTGTTCATGGGCAGGTCGACGGCACCGAATTGCAAGAGGGGATGTCCACAGGCGAGCAGGCGCTGGGGATCGACATAGGTCACGGTGCAGGTGGCCTCGATGTCCATGTCTCCGCGCACCAGAATGGCGCTGATGGCGGATCCGGGTTCGACCGGTTCCGGCTGTTTGTCGTCGCTGACCGAGCCGGCGCCCATTACCGGCACGATGCCGGCGGAGCCCAACTGGCCGGCAAAAAGCTGGATGGCTTGTTCGGAGAAGCCGTTGAAGACGAGCGGGGTTTCGATGGGTTTCAGGTAGTTCGCGAATCCGCTTCCAGCCAAATTTTGCTCGGAGCCGGGCAACGATGAAATCGAAGGGGCGGCGGTTTTTCCGGCGACACTATTTATGGTTGGCTTGACCGCGGCGCTCTCTTCCGCCGGGGAACGATCGAGGGCGTTGATTTCCAGCATATCGGCGATCGGCGTAACTCCGGCGATCGGCTCTTTGGAAAATTCTCCGATGCGGAAGGCCAGCGCTCCCGCCAGCTTGCCATCGAAATACACGGGACTACCGCTCATACCCGCGACGACGCCGGTGTACTCCACTTTCTGCCCGTGCAGCCGCACCAGGATGACGTCGCCTTTCGGTCCATTGACGTTGTGCAGCACGCCGAGCACTTCCACTTCCATGGACTCGGGCTTTACACCTTCGAACACGGTGTAGGCTACGCCGCGCATTCCAGTGTGAATCTGGCTCACGGGGATGATGGGCGGATTTGGCGCGGAATCAGACTTCTGCGCGGCTGCGATCAGGGAGAAAAACAGGACGGCGGAGAATGCGGAAAGCAATTTTTTCATGTACGACGCCTGACAGGACGGCTAGAAGTCCTGTTTACTGGATTAGATTTCGCCAAATTACAAGTCGTTGCCAAGAGGGGGGAAGACGAGCGCCGGGCAAAACATCCCAATCGCGAATCCCTGCGTCTATACTAGCACAGGGGCTTTTCGCTCCCAAGAGTCTATTTACGTCCCCGAGGTTCATCATGGTAGACAATTTTTTCCTCAAGAATCGACGCTTCAGCGCGCAGAATTGCCGCGGACTGGTTCTGGCAATTGCAGTCGCGCTGGCTCTGCCGTGCGCGGTGCTTCGGGTGTCCGCGCAGGACCAATCGCAGACCCAAACCCAACCGCCGGCACAAACCGACGACAATGGCAAGCCCAAGCAGGATGCTCCGGCGGACTCGGGTGGGCCCGGCGGCGATATCGGGCCGTATGCCATTCCGAAGAAAAAGACCGAGGATGCTCCGCCCCCACCACCGCCCCCCACCCCTAAGAAGGTTGAAGGCATGCCGGATTATTCGATCCGGGTAAACGCCCCGCTGGTGAATGTCGACGTGCTGGTGACCACGAAGAGCGGAGAGTTTGTTCCCAACCTCAAGCAGGATAACTTCCGTTTGTTTGAAGATGGAGCGCCGCAAACCATCAGCAGTTTCAACGTTGCCAAAGCTCCGATCACAGCGGTATTGCTGGTCGAGTTCGCCTCAACCACCTATAGTTTTATTATCGACGCATTGCAGGCTTCGTATGCCTTCGCCAACACGCTGCAAAAGGATGACTGGGTTGCAGTCGAATCCTATGACATGCAGTCGCATCTGCTGGTGGATTTCACTCAGGACAAGAGGGCGGTTTACGGAGCGCTAAACCAGTTGCGCATGCCGGGATTCGCCGAGACTAACCTGTTCAAGGCCTTGTATGACACGCTGGATCGTCTTGATCGCGTGCAGGGAAAGAAATACATCATCCTGATAACTACGGGCTACGACAGCTTCAGCCCACTCACGCTGGACCAGATCACGAAGAAAGTGAAAGACACGAAAGATGTCACCATCTTTCCAATCAGTGTCGGGCAGATTGCTCGGCTGATGGGTGGGGGTCACAACCGTGGTATGGGCATTCACGCCAGCGAAATGGACTATCTTCAGGCCGATAACACCATGCGCAACTTCGCCGCCATGACCGGCGGCCGCGCCTACTTCCCCCGGTTTCAGGCCGAATACGGCGAAGAGTTCCGGGATATCGGAGACGACATCCGCCATGAATATTCCATCACCTATCGCCCCACGAACGACAAGCTGGACGGGACTTACCGGAAGCTGAAAGTCCAGGTTGTTGCGCCTGACGGCGGGCCTTTGAAAGTGAAAGATCAGAAGGGTAAAGAGCAGAAAATCGAGGTTGTGGCCCGCGACGGATACACCGCAAGACACTCAGTGGACTAACAAATTCCCCGTGCAGTTCCCGGTCTTCGCCAGCAATTAACGCCCGACGATTTCGTCTTAAGGCGGCTGCTTGGTAATCCCGCTCGACCTTCCGAATTACTTGTGTGCTATAGTTGTGCCTCGCAGAGTCCTCTCCCCCTTCTTGCTCTGCAATCTAGCCGCTGAGGTAAACCAATGCAGGGACAGTTCTCTCTCGCTCCCTTCCGCCCAACCTGCCTGTTCATCGCCGCGCTCCTGCTATCCAGCATCGCCGTCGCTCAGTCCACCGAGCAGACGCTCTACACCTTCACCCGCCAGGGGTCTTTCCAGGCCTCCAAACTGACCTATGGACCATCGGGGCGCCTCTACGGCAATGTCTATAACGGCGGCACTGGCAAATGCGGTGGCGGTTGTGGCTTCGTATTCGAACTCGCTCCCAGCGGCGGAGGCGGCTGGAATTATCACACCATATTCGAGTTCGATGGCGCGGACGGCCAGGGCCCGCTCGGCAATCTTATGTTCGACGCGGCGGGTAACCTCTATGGCACCACCAATTGGGGAGGCCACTGGGGAAACGTCTACAAACTAACTCCCTCTTCCTCCGGACCATGGACGGAGACCATCCTGTATACATTCACGGGATTTACGGACGGCTCCAATCCTCAGGCGGGTGTCGTCATGGACGCTGCCGGTAACCTCTACGGCACCACGCTGTTTGGCGGCGACTTCCAAACAGGCTGCGTCTACAAGCTTTCTCCGAACTCGGATGGGTCATGGAACCAGAGCACATTGTTCAGCTTCCCTGCTATCCAACACCTCGCCGGTTCGGAGGCTGAATTGATCATGGACGCGGCAGGGAATCTCTACGGAACATCACTGGAGGGCGGCACGCGCAGTCTCGGCATGGTGTTCGAGCTATCCCCAAACTCCGACGGCACCTGGACCGAGAGCACGATTTACAACATGGTTCCTCCTGGCGAAGTAATCTCGGCACCGTTGTGGATGGATTCTTCCGGAAATCTTTACGGTACTACCGACACCTCGTCCCCGACCGGTTCGGGAACCGTATTTGAACTCACACGGAACTCCGACGGCACATGGACGAACCACTACCTCTATGAATTTGGCCGGAAGCCTGGTGACGGTGAAGTTCCCGACAGCGGCCTCACGCCGGATTCATCCGGCAATCTCTACGGCACGACGTATCAAGGAGGCGCCTTCAACGTCGGCACCGTGTATCGCTTGCGGCTCGGCTCCAATGGCAAATGGTCGGAAACCGTGATCTACAGTTTTACGGGCGGCGCCGACGGCGGCACACCCGATTCCGGTGCGATCCCCGTCAACGGTCATCTTTATGGATCCACCGAATCGGGCGGCTCCGGTGGCGGCGTGGTTTACGACATAACGCCTTAGCCGGCTTATTAAGGGGTGGAAGCCCGCGGTTGGCAATCGATTTCGCCGGAGGGACAATGCGACCTCCGGCCCGCAGGAGGGGTAATGTCACGGTCTTCCACGCAATCTCGAAACCCAGCAGCGCTTCCTAATCCTTTGCAGCGCGATCTCGCGCGCTATGCACTCGCCGCCGGCGCGGCTGGAGTGAGCGTCTTGGCTCTCGCGCAGCCCACGGAGGCGGAGGTTGTATACACGCAGGTCCATCAGACCATCGGCCGGAGCCAGAACTATGCCATTGATCTCAATCACGACGGCATTGTCGATTTCACTATCCAGAATCTTTTTGAAGTGAATCTGGCATTTGGCTATCCGTATTCGTCAGCTTTTCTTTTGCAAGCTTTGCCGGCGGAGGGCAATGCAGTGGAGGCGGCGTCTCGTTTTCATACTAATTACGCGGCACCTTTACAGGCTGGGGTTCAGATTGGCCCGCCCGCACTGTTCAAGCTCAGACATGAAACCATGGCGGGGCAGTTCGGGGTCTTCGGAACTTTCTATTATTTCGGGTATTGGCTGAACGTATCGAATCGCTATCTGGGCTTTCATTTCAAGATCGATGACGAGTGGCACTACGGATGGGCGCGGCTGACGGTGCAGTCGAACAAAAAGCGGCGGCTGGTGGCGGTCTTAACTGGCTATGCCTATGAGACAGAGCCGGACAAGCCCATCATTGCCGGAGATACAGGTACCGGAAATACCGATAGAGAGAGCGTTGAGCCCACGAGTGAGATGTTTACGGCGCCGGCTTCGGAAGCCAAATCCGCGACCTTTGGAGCCCTCGCCCTGGGCGCAGGCGGACTTGCCATCTGGCGGCATCCGTAAGGAATCGGGACAATCGCGACTCCCAGTCTTGATCCGGGAAAGCCATGGTTTACAGACGCGCCATTCCACGCCGCTTTCCTCTGCCCTTGGTTTACAATTGAGTGTTTCGCGCACTCATCTTCTTTATGCAGTCCTGGAGGAATCTATGAAGCTTACCCCTGGAAAACTTGCCGGTCTTAGAAAAGTTTCGAACGAGCACGGAGTTATCGCCGCTGCCGCGATGGATCAGCGCGGTTCGCTGCAAAAGTCGTTGGCCAAGGAAAAAGGCGGCGATATCAGCGACGCCATGATGGAAGAGTTCAAAATTTTGGTCACCGAAGTTTTGACGCCCCATGCCAGCGCCATTCTGCTTGATCCTGAGTGGGGACTGCCCGCGTCCAAGCGCCGCGCAAAAAACGCCGGCCTGCTTCTGGCTTACGAAAAAACTGGGTACGACAAAACCGGTCCCGGACGTTTGGGCGACCTGCTCGATCACTGGTCGGCTCGCCGCTTGAAAGAAGCGGGGGCGGACTGCGTGAAGATTCTGCTTTATTATTCGCCGTTCGATTCGAAAGAAGTGAACGACAAGAAGCACGCGTGGGTGGAGCGCATTGGCGACGAATGCCGCGCCAACGACATCCCATACTTTCTCGAATTCGTTGGCTACGAAGAAGGCGCCGACGAAAAAGCCCTGGAGTATGCCAAGAAAAAGCCGCACATCGTCACCGAGAGCATGCGCGAGTTCAGCAAGGATCGCTACGGAGTGGATGTGCTGAAAGTGGAAGTGCCGGTGAACATGAAGTTCGTGGAAGGATGCAAGTCGTTCGGCGGACAGAAAGCGTATACGAAGAAAGAGGCGATCGATCTGTTCCACTCCGCCGCCAACGTGGCGACCAAGCCCTTCATCTACCTTTCCGCCGGAGTCAGCAACGCCGAGTTTAGCGAGACGCTCGAACTGGCCGGGGAATCGGGAGTGAAGTTCAACGGCGTGCTTTGCGGACGCGCCACATGGAAAGAGGGCATCCCGATCTACGCCAAGCAGGGCGCCGCGGCGTTCCGCAAGTGGCTGGAGACCGAAGGCGTGAAGAACATCAACAACGTGAACGGCAAACTCAAAGCTGCCACTTCATGGCATTCGATTTATGGAGTTGAGCCAGTCCTGGCCAATGCATAAATCGTCCTGTTTTAAGAGCGCGGGCACCTCGCCCGCGCCCTTTTTTTTGTTGCACATATTCTAAGGAGTGAAGCACGCTCCTAGAGTCAGGGCTTATGTTTGCCGTGCATGAATCCTCCGAAGGGGTTACCTTTCCGGTAAGAGTCCATCCTCGCGCCAGGAGAAATGGCATCACCGGCGAACTCGGCGACGCGCTCAAAGTTTCGCTTACCGCGCCGCCCGCCGATGGCCGGGCCAACGAGGCCTGCATGGAATTCTTCGCAAAGCTTTTGAAGGTTCCGCGATCTTCCGTTACCATTGCCTCCGGCCATGGCAGTCGCAACAAAGTGATTCGCATTGGGGGACTTTCGGCTGAAGAAGTCAAGCAGCGCATTGGCGTTTAATTCCAACTCGACGAAAACGCGGACGGGGGCCTGCCCTGAGCTTGTCGAAGGGCGCCCGCGCCACACCAGCTTCAGGAGCCACGCTTGAGCTTTTCCGAACGATTGCAGGAGATTCGTACCGGGTTCGAACGGCCCTTCTGGGTCGCCAATATCAGCGAGTTGTTCGAGCGGCTTTCTTACTACGCGGTCTTTGCCGTACTGGCCCGTTACCTGCACGAGGGTCTGCATTTCGACGTGGAGCGCGCCAGCAGCCTCACTGGAATGTTTGGCGGCTGGGTTTGGTTTCTCGCCATCGGGGGCGGCGCACTTGCCGACCGGTTGGGCTTTCGGCGGGCGCTTTCGATCGCCTATCTGATTTTGACGATTGCCTACTTCTCGCTGGGATCGATCGGCTCCGCGTGGCTGACGCCGTTGCGCAACAGAGTGCCATTAGTTGCGCTGGTGGCCTTCGTCCTGATATTGCCTGCGCTGGGCGTTGCCCTGGTGAAGCCGTGCGTGGTGGGAACCACGGCGCGGGCATCCAAGGAAAATGTTCGCTCGGTGGGATATTCGATTTACTACACGCTGGTCAATGTCGGCAGCACGGCGGGGCCATTGCTGGCTTCGTGGGCGCAAGAACACGGGGTAGTTGAAAATGTATTCCGCATCGCGGCGCTGAGCGTGTTTCTAATGTTCTTTGTGGTGCTCTTGCTGTTTAAAGAGCCGCGCCGCGCCGAAGAAGGCGAGCGAGCCAGTCTGAGTCAGGTGGGGAAAAACTTTCTGACCGTGCTCTCGAATCCGCGGTTCATGTTGTTTCTGCTGATTTTCACGGGATACTGGATTGTTTTCTGGCAGGAATTCATCGCGCTTCCACTTTACATTTCAGCCTACATCGATCCCAAGGCAGACACCGCGCGAATCCTGGCCACCGATCCGATTGTGGTGATTTTGTTTACGATGGTGATTGGGTTTTTGACCAAGCGCATATTGGCGTTTCACGCCATCATTCTGGGGACGCTGATCTCGAGCCTGGCGTGGATTCTTCTGATTGTGCACCCGTCCGTCTGGATGGCCGTGGCCACGCTGGTCGTAGTGGCAGTTGGAGAAATCGTGCAACAGCCCCGTTATTACGACTACATCTCGCGTCTCGCGCCCGAGGGACAGCAGGGCACTTATATGGGATTCGCGTTTCTTCCGCTCGGCATCGGATCGTTTGTGGCCGGCAAATTCAGCGGCTGGCTGATGCATCACTTTGGCGAAGAGATGCACCGTCCGGAGTTGGTTTGGTGGTCGGTGGTCGCGGTGGGAGTCGCAACCACGCTGCTGTTGTGGATTTACGACCGGCTGGTCAGGGTTGAGAAAACTATCGAGGCCAAATAAATGGCGCGGGCTGCGAGGTCGGCGAAGCATACTGCTTCGGAGCAACACGGCCAGCCCCCTGCACAGGTCGCTGCTCAAATCCGCCGCGCGCTAAAAGATGGAGGTTCCACCGAACATGCGTCCGGAGTACAGTGGTTTTTTAAAGATGAAATCAGATCGCACGGCTGGTATACGGCGGACCTGCGACGCGCGGCCGTTCGTTTTCGCCGTGACTTAAGAAGAGAACAGGGGCTCGATTTTCTAGTGGAGGTTGCCGATCAGCTTTTTTCCGGCTCGGTGCTGGAAGAAAAAGTTGCCGCCGTCTTTCTGCTGGAGAAACTCGAGGCTGAGTTTGGCGACCGCGAATTCAAGCTGTTCGAATCCTGGCTCGGCCGCATCGGCAGTTGGGCCGATCATGACGGGCTGGTGCATTATTTGATTTCTCCGATGGTCGCGGCCAAACCGGCGCGAACGAAAAATGTATTCCGCTGGGCGAAATCGCCGAAACGATGGCATCGGAGAGCAGCTTGTGTGGCGCTAATCCGTGGAGCACGAGCGAAGATGTTTTTTCCAGAAATCACAAAGCTCTCGGATTCGCTTCTCGCTGACGAAGATGACATGGTGCAGAAGGGATTGGGCTGGCTGCTGCGCGAAACGGCCAAGTTCGATGCCAAAAAGACGATTCCCTATCTGATGAAGATTCGCGGGCGGGCTCCCCGGCTGGTGCTGCGAACGGCTTGCGAAACTCTGCCGCGAGAAACGAAAAACAAAATACTGGATTGAAGTTAGCCGGCTCAGAAATAGCTCAGCCACTCGTCGCTGCGCCGCTGCTTCAAGGCGGCAAACCAGCGGCATAGCGGATAAAGCGTCATCACGACGCAAGCCCAAATCAGATAGACGATCGGCAAAGAGTATCCCCATCCCGGCGGCGGAGTGATGGGAAACTGCCGCGCAGTATTGGATTGAAACATCCAATAGACATGCCTGTAGCGCACATAGCAAACGGCGACAGCAATCAGGTGGATCAGAGGTATGTGCAGAAGGTAATAGAACATCGGCACTTTTCCGATGACGAGCGCGGGACGAAGAAATCGTGGAGTGGCGCCGTCAACCGCCCAGAGAAAGAGCACGGTCGGTCCCAGCGTCATCAACAAATAAAGCAACGAGGGCGGATACTTGTTGGTATTCAGAAAGGAAAGCAAGGTGAACACCGCCGATTTCTGCGTGCTCCACGGCACAGGATTGCCGTAGATGTTGATGGCGCGAAGTACGATAAACGCCGCGCTCAGGGCAAGACCAAGACGCAGAAGAAGCTTTTTTCTGCGGTCCGGGTCCCAGCGGAAGACCTGGCCGAGGCCGTATCCTGCCGCCGTAACCCCAACCCAGGGAATGAGCACATAGGGCACCCGGACGGTGTGCAGTGGGGTTCTCAGGAGAAAGCCAGGCGAGTGCAGAATAGTCCAGAGCGGGTTAGAAGACTCGACCGAGTCAAACAGATTGTGAGTGGCAATCAGGATGACGCCGAATGTTGTTACCATCCACGCCGGCAGATACACCAACACGGAAAGCGTGATCATAGCCCAGCCCAGCGCCCACAACACGTTGAGCACGAGGACGTGGTAGTCGAAATTAAACTGCCAGCCCAAACAGCGGACCACTCCGAGTTCCAGGAAGATCAACCAGAGGCCGCGAGTAAAAAGAAATCGCGATAACTCACGTTTGGTTTTCTTGCCCAGAGAGAGATAAGCCCCGGTGCCGGTGAGCAGGAAAAAGACGGGCGCGCAGAAATGCGTGATCCAGCGCGTGAAGAATAGCGGAACTGTCGTGCTAGCGGGATCTGTCGGATTCAGGCTGGAATTGCCGAAGAAGTCACGGGTATGGTCGAGGGCCATCAGAATCATGATTACGCCGCGCACCACATCGATCGATTCGATACGCGGACGCTTCGAAGTTACGGCTTCGGTAACGACAGACTCAGGTCGCAGCGTGGCCTCTCGATAAACCATGACCCACCCCTGAAACTTCCTGGTCAGAATACTGCATTTGCCCTCCGGATTCGCTCAAATCTCCGCCATTGTTTACAATAGACGTTTGCCCATGAACCTGGCCGCCATCCAATCTGCGCTGCGCGAACGCAACCTCGACGCGTGGCTTTTTTACGATCATCATCATCGCGATCCGATCGCTTACCGCGTGCTCGGCCTGCCGGCGAATCTGATGGTCACCAGGCGCTGGTTTTATCTGATACCTGCTCAAGGCGAGCCGGTAAAACTGGTGCACAAGATCGAAGCCGGTCATCTGGATTCTCTGCCCGGCGGCAAGCGCCAGTATTCGGGATGGCAGGAACTCTTTGAGAGCCTGAAAGCGATGCTTGCGCCGTACCGCGACATCGCGATGCAGTATTCGCCGAACAACATCGTTTTCACAATTTCTCTGGTCGATGCTGGGACCGTCGAGTTGCTGCGCGGGCTGGGAAAAAACATCCTCAGTTCGGCCGATTTGGTTGCTCTGTTTGAGGCGACCTGGAGCGAAGAGCAGATCAAAACGCATTTTGCGGCGCGCGACAGCGTGGATTCCATTGTGGCTGCGGCGTTCAAGGAAATCGGCAAGCGCGTCCGCAACGGCGGAACTACAGAATTTGAAATCCAGCAGTGGTTCATGGAAGCGTTCCGTCGTGAGAATTTGCTGACCGACGATCCGCCGATTGTGGCCGTTAACGCCAATGCGGGCAATCCGCACTACGAGCCGCGCGCCGATCATCCGGTGCCGATTCGCGAGGGCGATCTGGTGCTGCTCGATGTTTGGGGCAAGAAGGGTGCTCCGGATGCGGTTTACTACGACATTACATGGATGGGCTTTGTGGGTTCAGCGCCCTCGGGACGCATGCGCGAAGTGTTCGAAGTGGTGCGCGACGCACGCGATGCCGGTGTGAAGGTTGTGACCGAAGCGATCGGTTCCGGGCAGCGCATTGCCGGATGGGAAGTGGATCGCGCCACGCGCAGCCACATCAAGCAAAAAGGTTTTGGAGATTATTTTATTCATCGCACCGGACATTCCATCGGCACCGACGTCCATTCCAATGGCGCCAACATGGACGATCTGGAAATCCATGACGAGCGCCAGCTTCTTCCCAACTCTTGTTTCTCGATCGAGCCGGGCATTTATCTGCCGGAGTTTGGTGTGCGCAGCGAAGTTAACATGCTGATACGGCCGAAGTCGGCGGAAGTTACCGGCAACATTCAACGCGAGATCGTAATTATCTGATGGCAAATTCGACGACAGCTAAAACCAAAATTGAACCGGCGCAGCAGTCCGCCAGCACGATGGCAGTCATCGCGCCCGCAATCGGCTGGCTCATCCCCGGCGCGGGCCACCTTATTCAACGGCGCTGGATTCGCGGCATGCTGCTGCTTATTTCCATTGGAGCCTTATTCGTTCTCGGCCTGATGATGCAGGGCCATATCTACAAGGCGAATGGCGGCGACATTCTGGACATTCTCGGATTCATCGGCGATCTGGGCGCCGGCGGAATGTATATTGCGACGCTGGCGATGAACGGCGGCCAAGGCGCGATTGCGTTTGCCATCGCGGATTACGGAACCAAGTTCATGATCGTCGCCGGGCTGCTGAATTTTATTGCGGTCGCCGACGCTTATCACATCGCCATCGGGAAGAAACAATGAAACAGCTCTCAGCTATCAGCCGTCGGCTCTCAGCTAGAACTTTCCGCTCTCTGGGGAGACCATGACCGTCCAACTCACTCATTTCAGCGCGGCTTTTGTCTTCGCGCTTTTTGCCTCGATCGTCTTCGGCATCACGCACCGGGAGACGAGCCGCGACATGATTCGCTACGGCCTCTATTGCTTTGTGATGTTCCTGGGCGGCGCACTCGCGGCGGGATGGGCAATGTGGCTGGTGCGGCGATAGCAGTTGGCTTATAGCCCTTAGCTCTCTCGCATTGCGTCCTGTAGAATTTTCCCGTTGCCGCTAAGAGTGGCCCAAAAGAGGAGCGAGCTAAGAGCCAACTGCTAATGGCTAAAGGCTCCCTTCATCCCTGCCACACGAACGCATCGAATACCCGCTTCTCCTCAAAATTAAGCCGGCGGTAGAGAGCGACCGCACGAGCGTTGGCTTCGGTCACGGTCAGCGACAGCATGGAGAAGCCGCGCTTCCGCAGGCTGCCCACGGTCGCGCCCAGCAGCGACTCACCGATGCCGTGAGAACGATATTCCGGAAGCACACACACCTGGGTGACATGGCCAACGTCGCCGCGGACCCGTGAACAGAGGATGAGTCCAATCAGATTCCTACCTTTGCGATCGACGGCCGCGTAGGAAGAGTCCGAGTCGAACAATCCGCACCCCGGAAAACGGACGATGTTATTCAGAAAGCGCAACGATCCCGCCAGGGTGTGATATTGATCGTTGATCTGGGCATCGACGTGGCCGCGATATGCCGCGGTGATCACAGCGGCCGCGGGCTGATAGTCGGCCTCGGTCCAGCGCCGGATCTCAATGTCGGGATGCGTGGCCCGAGGCGGAGGCGAGATGTTGCCGATGCCAAGAGTCATGAACAGGCGGGGATGCCGCTGGAAGCCCTGATCGAGAAAGGGCCGGGAAACGCTGTTCGCTTCATGCGCCAGCAACTGAGCTTCCACACGGTGGATGCCCGGCGATTGCTGGAGGGTCTCGATTACGTGCGTGAGCAGCTTAATTTCCACTTCACGCGGATTGGGAAGCCGGGTTCCATTGGTCACGAACAGGTCTCCGACTACGCCTTTGCTGCCCTCGTAGACAAAAAATGTGTAGCCGAAAATGCGGCCGCGCTCGATGGCGGCGTAGCCGGGAAGAATCTTTGCGTCGACGTAGCGCAGGATCATCTCCGCCGATCCGCTGTAGTCCCACGAAAGCAGATTCCCCCAGACTCGAGATTCGTCGTCGAGCAGGGGACGCAGATCCACGGAAGAAAAATGTCTGAGATCGAGAATCTCCACGGGACTCCTGCGAAGTCAGCCAAACAATAACAGCGTGCTTCGCGGCAGCAGAACTCCGAGTTTAGTGCGTTTGCGAGAGCTTAGGCAAACTGGCGGAACAATGGACAGCAACACCGAGGTTAAGGGGAAGAACGCGCCGCGGCGGCAATCCAGAAATAATCGACATGCTGCGCGCCATCATGGCCGAGATAAGAGACGCGGCGCCCTGCTACGAGCTTGGCAATCTCGACTTGCGAATTTTCCGGCGCCACCAATAGGTGCTCTTCTTGTGGAACACTGCCCCAGTCATAGTTGAAAGTCAGCCGGTTGCTATAGAACGTGAGACCGTATTCCAGTTCGCGGCGAATGTGGTAGACGGCGAGCGGAAGCGGATGCATCTCGACAGTGGCAATCTCCTGCGCCAAGGGGCGCGCCGACTGCGTCTGATCCAGCGCTCCAGAGCCCAGCTTCACTACCGCTCCGATCGTGAGCACGACGGGAATGAGCGTTACAAACCGCAGCATCCGCAAACCATTCTTGCGGACCAGCGTGAGCGCAATTCCAGCGCAAATAACGAATGCGATGGCGAGGGCGACCAGCATCGGCTGGCCTCCGGGAAGGCGGTGCTGCGAGACTAAGTATGCGATCAGCAATGCCGGGACCATCGGGGCCGCCGCCAACAGCGCGTGCAGAACTATCAACCATGTGGGGACGAGTCTTCCTTCGATTTCGTTGAGACGGTGCTGCAGGTAATCCGCCAGCAACAGCGCGCCTGCGGGAACCGCCGGAAGAATATAGCCGGGAAGTTTCGATTGCGAGATCGAGAAAAATATCAGGGGAACAACGAACCAGCAGCAAGCGAAAATGCCCAGCCGATATTCCGAATAACTTTGTGGAGTCTCCTGCGATTTTAGTGAAACCCACCAGATGCGGGCCGATTGAGCAAAAGCTGCGATGCCGAATACCGTCCAGGGAAGCAATGCCAGCGCCGTCACTGGCAGGTAATACCAGAACGGCTCGGTGTGATGATAAAGATTTCTTGAGAACCGCCCCAGATTGTGCTCGACAATAAACTCACGGAAGAACCCGGGATTGCGTGCCTGCACGGCGAAATACCAAGGCAGCGCGATGGCACAGAACAAGAGAATTCCGGGCAACCAGAGCGTTTTAAATATCGCCCGCCATTCCCGAACGGCGGCAAGGTAACAAGCGATAACAACGGCAGCGAGAAACGGAGCGACGGGCCCCTTCGCCAGCGTTCCCAAGGCCATCAGGGCATAGAAGGCCGCCAGATAACTTCGCTGCGAGGTTTCGCGCCATATCCACCACGCCAGCATTCCGGCAGTGAATGTCGCAGCCAGCGCCATGTCCATTGACGCGGCGTGAGCGTAGCCCACAATCCCGGCACACGAGGCCATGATCAACGCTCCATCAAGTTCGAATCCCGGGCGGAAGCGCCGCAGGAAAAAATAAACCGCAAGCACGAGGAGAGTGGCATCGATCGCCGAAGGCAGGCGCGCCGCCCAGTCACTCACGCCGAAGATGCTGTAGGCGATCATCGCCTGCCAGTAATAGAGTGGCGGCTTTTCCAGCCACGGCTGGCCGCCCAGGACTGGAGTGACCCAATCATGCCGATCCAGCATTTCGCGCGCGACCTGTGCGTAACGTGGCTCATCGGCACCGATGAGACCGAATTGTCCAAGGCCATAGAAAAACAGGAAGCCACAGAATCCCGCTAACAAGAGGAAGTCAGTGCGTGTGCGATTTTTCATCGACTAGGACTTCGTGGATCCGCGGGCATTCTGGGTGAATTGTTTATCCATGTTTATTGTACGTACGCTCGCTTGCCGGCGGCTATTGTATGGAAGGACCGCGGCGCAGAATTTCAAGAACTTGGTGGACGGCCGCTGTCAGGGGACCATCCATGGGGAAGCCGCTGGCGCATTCGTGGCCACCGCCGCCAAAGCGCTCGGCGACTTTGGCGACATCGAGCTTGCCCTTGCTGCGGAGACTGACTCGAAAACGTCCTTCGGGAAGTTCGCGAAACAATGCCGCAACCTCAACTTCACCGATCGAGAGCACATAATTCACCAGGCCTTCGCAGTCTTCTTCTTTCGCTCCGCAACGTTCCATCTGCTGCAGCGTCACCCAGGTCCAGCCAATGTGGCCATCGGTGTTGAGGTTGCGCAGCGCCTCACCCAGCAACCGCATCTTCGCCACCGAATGGGCAAAATAAATACTGCGAGCGCAATGCGAAGGATCGGCGCCAGCCAGCACCAACTCGCGCGCCAACGCGAAAGTATGTTCGTTCGTGCCCTGAAACATGAACGATCCCGTATCGGTCATGAGTGCGGTGTAAAGGCACGTCGCAATCTCTGGCGAGAATGGCGTTCCCGCTTCGCGCGCCAGACGGAAAACCATTTCTCCGGTGGCCACGGCGTGGGGATCGATCCAGTTCACGTGAGCGAAGGGCCGTCCGCTGACGTGGTGATCGATGCTGATCAGAAAGCGGTTTTCCAGGCCCTCCAGGCGGGTGCGATGAATGCTGTCGCACTCCAGAATAATCGCGGCTTCGTAATTTCCGCCCACACGGTTGGCTTGGAGAACTTGATCGGCGAAAGGAAGAGAACGATAAATCCGCGGGACGCCATCGTGCAGCACCACGTCAGCCTGCTTGCCCATGGCGCGCAAAATCTGGCAGCATGCCAGCACAGAGCCGACGGCATCGCCATCGGGTCGGGCGTGCGAGGTCAGCACGAAGCGGTCCCGCTGTTCGATTTGTTGGAGAACGTCGCGCAACATCGGCTATGCCTTCTCCGCGCCCGGCTTGGTTCGAGACTTCATTCTCTTTTTTGCGCGGGCCAATAATTCCTCCACGCGCGCTTTTTCCCGCTCGGAACGGTCCAGGCGGAAATACAACTCCGGCGCTCGTCTCAGCCGCAATCGCTCCACCAGTTCATGCCTGATATATTCTTTGGCCGCAAGCAAACCCTCGAGGCTGCGCTCCGCTTCCTGGTCATCGCCATCTGCATCCACTAAAACCTGGGCGGACCGGCCATCATCGGCCACGTGGACGGCAGTTACTCTAACCAGTCCGATGCGCGGATCGGCCAACTCGCCTTCGACCAGCGTTTCGATCTCCTCGCGCAAGGCTTCGCCTAACCGCCCGCGATGATATTTGAGCCCGCGCTTCTCCACCTTTCACCTCGAAGTAAAACGGATGAGAATATCAGAAAAACGATTGCCCGTGTTGGCCTTGTAGTACTATTCTCGCGCACAAAAGAGGGCAATGTATAAGTACAGAGGTAACAATGCGATAGAGGTGTGGCCCTAGCTTGAGAGAAAGGAGAAGTGGCGGCTCCGGTCTCGCGCGGCCGCGTTCGGGGTCGGGTTGGGCCGCCCCCTAGGCCAGATCTTCCAACCTTGTGGCTAGACTTCGCTCATGCTGCACCGGCTGGTACATCATCCTGCGTGGCTGCCAAACGTTTCTCGTAGGCGTCGAGATCGCCCCAATAATCTGCCCAAAGACGGTCCATACGAATCAGCCGGATAGTGATGTGCGAACAGTGGCTGCCAAACGTTTCTCGTAGGCGTCGAGATCGCCCCAATAATCTGCCCAAAGACGGTCCATACGAATCAGCCGGATAGTGATGTGCGAACAAAGGATCGACATGAATATCAGGGCAAGGAACTCTGACATGAACAAAAGCCTCACCCGGAAGGTTAGCAACGTGACCGTGACCGCGGTTGTTCTTACGTCGCTCACGACCACGCCCAAGTAAATAATCAGAGGTAACCACGTTAGTAGCTTGGGAGTTACAACCAGAAACTTGGACCGGCGAATATATTTCGTCATCGGGATCGTAAACACTTGTCGCATAGCCAAAAGCTTGTAAAACTCCGCAAAGTGATCCATACCTAGTTTGCGTGCCTCCTCGAAGGACATCTGAAGATTATTAAGTTCGCGAGAAAGAAAGAACCGATAGCAAGTCAAAATAACGACAAGTCCAATACCTCCAAGCAAACCAAGGTCATTCATGTCAAAGCTGAACCCAAAAAATGGCACATGGATACTTAACGTGTCGAGATATGCTTTTACGACCCCTTCGGACAATTCCAAGTAGCGAGACTCAAACATCCTTTTCGCATCGTTAAACTCCTGGTCGTTCCTGAAGTTCTGACGCTCGGGGTAGTGACCCAGACTAGACTGTGTATAGTGGCTTCTCACGTCTGCCAGCCCCCGCATTCGAAGACCCATCCACTGGCTCTGCGAAGAGTTGAGCAAGCCTGTGAATACCACCACGCTTGCGACAACCATAACGATGACAATCGTTATGGTTCGCTTGGAAGCATCAGCGCTCGCTTCTAGGTAGTCCTTAATGTCGGCCGGCATAGATTTCCTTCCAATTGTGCAGTGATCACGAGGTCCAGGCTCTGGGAAGACGAAATTGTTTACCGGTCGCTCATGTTTGTCAATGGTTTGTGATCGTCCGCAGGTAAGTGATCCTAGATGGATACAAACACGACACAGTGAACCAATTGGCATCTTGTAGCTCTTCGAGGAATGTCTACAGATATTCCACAAACGAATCCGCGATGTCCGCACCGTGGTTGTTGGCAATGCGGGTGGCCTGCCGCTCCACGTTCTTCATCAATCCATCGAGATAATCGCGCGAATCGGAGATGCTGACCACGCCAATGGTGGCGCGGTTCCAGATGGGGCTAGATTCGAGTTCGGCGACCGAGACGTTGAAACTGGCGCGCAGCCGGTCTTTCAGGCTGCGCAGCACTTGCCGTTTATCCTTGAGCGACTGCGCCGCTTCGATGTGGAGTTCGAGGGTGAGGAAGGCGATCATCAGTGGTCAGTGGCTAGTGATCAGTGGTCAGTGAAAACCATCGGAATCCTACAGATTCCACTGAACACTAGCCACTGAACACTGACCACTGTTCTCAAGCTATTACTTCCGCGGCGATTCTCTCGGTCGCGAAGGCCTCGATCGTATCGCCGACCTTGATGTCGCCGTAGTTGGAGATCGAGATGCCGCACTCCATGCCGTTCGTAACCTGACTGGCATCGTCCTTGAAGCGGCGCAGCGATCCCACTTTACCTTTGAACACCTGCACATCGTCGCGCAGCAGGCGGACTTCGGAGTCGCGCTTGATCAAGCCATCGCTGACACGGCAACCGGCGACGGTGCCAACTTTCGGGATGCGGAAAACGTTGAGCACTTCGGCACGGCCCTGGTAGTGTTCCTTGAATGTGGGTTCGAGCAAGCCGCTCATGGCGCGCTTGATCTCGTCCTGCAATTCGTAAATGATCGAGTGCAGGCGGATATCGACTTTTTCTTGCTCGGCGATTTCCTGCGCCTTGCGTTCCGGGCGCACGTTGAAACCGATGATGATCGCGTTCGACGCGGAGGCCAGCAGAACGTCGGTCTCGGTGATCGCGCCCACGCCAGACCGCAGAAGTTTCAGGCGAACCTTTTCGTTGGAGAGCTTGGTCAGCAAATCGGTGATCACTTCCACCGAGCCCTGAACATCGCCCTTGAGAATCACGTTCAGTTCCTTGGTGCCAGCGGCCTTGATCTGTTCCGCCAAACCCTCCAGCGACACGCGGGAACTCTTGGCCAGCGCGGCTTCGCGCGATTTCTGCTCGCGGTATTCGGAGATGCCGCGGGCCTTGTCGCGATCGGCGACCACGACAAACTGGTCGCCGGCCTGCGGCAGCGATTCCATGCCGATAATTTCCACCGGCGTGGAAGGCGGAGCCGTCTTCAGCTGAGCGCCGCGATCGTCAAACATGGCGCGCACTTTGCCGTATACATTGCCAACTACAAAATTGTCGCCCGCGTTCAGGGTTCCGTTCTGTACGAGCACGGTCGCCACGGGGCCGCGTCCTCGATCTAGTTTGGCTTCAAGCACTACGCCAGTCGCCGCGCGTTCGGGAGTCGCTTTCAACTCGCCTAGATCGGCGACCAGGCAGATCATTTCCATCAGCAGATTCAGATTGGTTTTCTTCTTCGCCGAAACGTCGACGAACACAGTCTTGCCGCCCCACTCTTCCGGCACCAGGCCGCGGTCGGCAAGCTGTTTCTTCACCCGGTCCGGCAGAGCATCGGGCTTATCGATCTTGTTCACCGCAACAATGATGGGAACTTCGGCAGCATGCGCGTGGTCGATGGCTTCGAGTGTCTGCGGCATCACGCCGTCGTCGGCGGCTACGACCAACACAACGATGTCGGTAGCTTTCGCTCCGCGGGATCGCATGCGGGTAAACGCTTCGTGACCGGGCGTATCGAGGAAAACGATTTCGCGCCCGAACGCCGGCGATTCCTTGTCGGTGATTCGTACTTTATACGCACCAATGTGTTGGGTGATTCCTCCGGCTTCGCCTCCGGCCACGTTCGTGATACGGATGGAATCCAGCAGCGTGGTTTTGCCATGATCGACGTGGCCCATGATGGTGACCACGGGCGGACGAATCCCGGTTTCCGGAGCGGACTCTTCGCCCGCGGCGGCCGCATCGATCTCTTTCGCGGTCTGTTCTTCGAACGTAATCACGTTCGTATCCGCGCCGAAGAAGCGCGCCATCTCGCTGGCCAGTTCGGCATCGAGGGTCTGATTAATCGTGGCGAAGACGCCTTTCGAAAGCAGACGAGAAATCAGATCTTTGGCGCGGATATCTAACTTTTCCGCCAGATCCTTTACGCTGATGCCTTCCGTGATCGTGATGCTGCGGGTGATCGGCTGGGGCTCATTCGACACCACCATGCGCGGCGGCGGCGTGTAGCCCTTCATGGGGCCCTCCTTCACCCCACGTGGAACATAGCGCTGACCGGGTCGCCGCGCTGGACCGCCAGGACGGCTGCCGGGTCGAGTTGTGCCCGGAGGCGGAAGTGCGGGCCCTACGCCGAGCGGACGCGCACCGGCAGGGGCTTGCCGCGTCGGATGCATGGGACGGCGTTCGCCGGGACGAAGCGGCGGTCGCGGCGGACCACCGGGGCCTCCACCCTGCACAGGCGGACGGCGTTGGAAAATTGGCTGGCCGGGAACAGGACGCCCCGGAGCGGCACGCATCGCACCACCGATTGGAACTCCAGGCTGTACTGGCGGAGGAGGCGGAGCCGGACGTACCGGAGCTTTGTAAACCGGTCGCGGTCCAGTTTGTGGAACGATCATGCGTGGCGCCGGCGGTGGCGGCGCCACTGGCTTTGCCGCCACCGGAGGCGCGCTCGCGGAAACTACCGGAGCTGCAGGTACAGCAAAAACTGGTGGTGCGGGCGGCACCGCCGCCGCGGGACGCACTGGAGGAACTACTGCCGGCGCAGACGCGACCGGCACTGATGAAACTACAGGCCCTACCGGCCGGGCAGTAACCACGGGATCTGGCGGAGGTGGAGGCGCAGATACTGCGGCAGGCACGATCACTGGTTTTACTACCGGTGGCGCAACCGTAGTCGTATGACTTGCCCCAGCCGGAGGCGCAGCCGCAGGTTTTTCTACCGGAGGACCGGCGACTGGCGCAGGCGCCACGGGCGGCGGCAGCGGCCGCGAAGGGGCAGGCGGAGCCACCGCTTCCCTCTGCTGTGTAATCGCCTTCAGCACATCGCCGGGACGCGATATTTGCGACAGATCGATTTTGGTTTTTATTTCTTCCTCGCCGCGAATGGGGCGAGTGGCGGATTTGCTGGCTGCGGACGAGCCTTCCGCAGAGGAACGGATGTACACACGCACCTTCTCCGCTTCATGCTCCTCCAGAGAACTGGAATGCGTCTTCTTCTCGGTCACCCCAACCAACGGTAGTGTATCCAGAATCGCTCTGCTCTTTACTTCCAGCTCTCGGGCTAGATCGTTAATTCGAACCTTACTCATCCGGCCTTTCGTTTCTCCGTGTTGTAGTTAGGTCATCATCGTGACCTCACGGAGTCCTTTTCTTCGGTTCCACGCCGTCGAACTTATGCCAGCGCGCCATGATTATTCTCTGGTCTCGGAAGCGGATTCCGTTTCCGGAGCAGTTTGATCGCCTGGATCTTCAGGCTTTTCGTCTGCACCCGAGGCAAGCATGTCCGCCTCGTCCGTGCCTTCTTCGGGCACAGCAACTTCTTCACTTGCGGCTGGCTCTTCCGCAACCGCAGCAATCTCGGCAGTTACATCTTCCGTGCCCATCTGAGCGGTTTCTAACGCGCTTTCGCCTTCGGCAGCGGCCTCGCCCTCGGGCGCACCTTCCACCGCGCCACCTTCCAGGCTGGCGAAATAATTATTCACCGCCAGACTGATTTTTTCCACCGTCTTGGGGCCGATACCCTCAATCGCCTCAAGCTGTTCCGGAGTCATGTCGGCCAATGCCTCTACGGTCGTGACTCCCGCAGCACTCAGTTTTTCGACGACTCCCTCGCCCAGTCCGGGAACAGTTTCCAGTGGCGTTGCCGTCTGCGTCACCATCGCAGACATCTGCTGCTCCACTTCCTGGCGCTTCTCTTCCTCGCTCTTAATGTCGATCTTCCATCCCAGTAGCTTAGCCGCGAGGCGGACATTCTGCCCCTTCTTGCCAATGGCGAGCGAGAGTTGACTATCGTCCACCACCACTTCCAGGTGCTTGCCGCCGGAATCGACAACCGTAACCTTGCTTACCTTGGCCGGCTGCAAAGCCTTCTCGGCGAAGGTGACCGCATCTTCGTGATACTCGATGATGTCGATCTTTTCGCCGTGCAGTTCGCGAATAATCGACTGCACCCGCATACCCTTCATGCCGACGCACGCGCCCACCGCGTCCACGTCTTTGTCCTTGGACATCACGGCGATCTTCGTGCGCTCGCCAGCCTCGCGAGCGATGGCGCGGATCACCACGGTGCCGTCGTAAATTTCAGGAACTTCGGTTTGAAACAAATGCTGCACTAAATCCGGCACCGCCCGCGACACGACCACGCCCGGGCCTTTCGAAGCCTTTTCGACTCTTGCAATAACCACGCGCACGCGCTCGCCGATGGCAAATGATTCCAGCCGCGACTGTTCTTTGCGCGGCATGCGGGCTTCCGCCTTGCCAATGTCGAAGATCACATCCGGACCTTCCACCCGCTTCACGGTTGCGTTCACCACTTCGCCAACGCGGCCGATGTACTCGTTGTAAACCGTGTCGCGTTCCGCCTCGCGCACTTTTTGGAAAATCACCTGCTTCGCCAGTTGCGCCGCAATGCGCCCCAGGATTCCTTCCGTGACCTTCGGAATCCGCAACTCTCCGCCAATTTCCAGGCTGGGATTCGTCTTGCGCGCATCTTCCAGCGTGATTTGAAGCAGCGGATCCTCCACCTGTTCCGGCGTTTCCACCACAGTCTTCACCGCATAGGCGTTGATCTTGCCAGTCTCTTTATCCAGTTCGGCGCGGAGATTTTCCTGCGACTTGTAGTACTTGCGGGTCGCCATCACAATGGCATCTTCGACCGCAGTGACCACAATCTGCGGATCGATCCCCTTTTCGCGGCTCAACGCGTCGATCGTGTTGTAGAGCTCACTTGCCATAAAAAAACCATTTAGTAATTGGGTAATTTAGTAATTTGGTAATTTGAAACCCGGAGAGAGTGGTTCAGGTTTTCAATTACCAAATTACAAAATTACTAAATTACAAAATCCCCCTAGATTTCCGGCACAAGGTTCGCCTTCTCCACATTGACAAATTCAATGCCGATCTTCTGTCCCTGCTCTGCCGCTGCGCCCATCTTCCGGCGCGACTTGTGGCTCGCGACACTCAAGTCCAAAGTAAGTTGCCCGTCACGAAAACTTTCCAGCCGCCCCTCAAAATGCCGGTTGTTATTCAACGGCTGCCGCGTCGTCAGTTTCACCCGGCTGCCGACGAAGCGCTCAAACTCTTTCGCCTTGGTCAGCCTCCGGTCCAATCCCGGCGACGAAACTTCCAGCGTGTAGCTGCCCGGCACCGCATCCTCGACATCGAGGATGGTGCCAAACTCGCGGCTGAAGTTGGCACAATCTCCGTGCGTCACTCCCGCCAACGGATCGCCGCCCGCCGCTCCCGGCTTATCCAGAAACACGCGCAGCATGCGGGCATTGCCACTCCCGCGAAACTCAACGTCTACCACTTCAAGCCCGCTGGAGCCAGCTACGCGCTCCGCAATCTCCCGTACTCGATCAAGCTCAAGTGCCATGCATCCAATGACTTACGGTTCAACTCATCGCACCGATTCCCCGGCAACGAAAAAGTGGGCTTGCGCCCACTGGTGTGCTTCGCCAAATGCTGGTACTACACAACAGTTCTCAGTTTTCTAATATACGCCCTTACGGGCAGAAAAGACAAACGCCGGCGCCGATAAGAAGCCCTACCCCGTGAGCTACTCGGTTGCGCTTCCAGGCTAAAAACTTCAGCCAAGTGTCCGTTCCAAAGAGTACAATCCCCTGTCAAAGCTGGAGGATGTATGTTCATTCGCTGCTTGGTCACTGCGCTAGCCAGCCTCGTATTATTTTCCGCTTCAACGTTGGCGCAGACCCACGGCGGCGGAGGCGGACACAGTCCGACTGCTCCAGCTGCAGCAACTCACACAAACACACCCACGCCGGGTAGCTCCAGCAGTATTCCGGGGTCGGTTCCCATCACTACTGCAAATGACGAAGGCAAAATCGAGTTTCGCACCGAGACAATTCTGATCCAAGTTCCCATCGTGGTTACCGATAAATCCGGAAACCATCTTCACGGCCTGACCAAGGAAGATTTCCACGTCCTGGAAAATGGCAAAGAACAGAAGCTTTCCACATTCGAAGAGATCGTTACGACCAACACCAAGCTCCCGGTCGTGAAGCACGAGCCGGGCGAGTTCAGCAATTTGACTCTCTCCGAGCAACAGCCCCGCACCGTCACCGTGATCGCCCTCGATACTGTAAACACGCCGTTTCTCGATCAGACCTATGGGCGCCGCGAGCTGGTTAAGTATTTGTCCAACAGCCTCGATTCCGGCCAGGTGCTCGCGCTGATGATCATCACCAGCCACGGCCTGCAGATCGTCCAGGGCTTAACCGGCGACTCCGCACAACTGATGCAGGTGCTGAAAAAAGCCGGCGGAGAAATTCCCGCGATGCACGGCATCGACATAGACGCGCAAGCCGACGCAGCCACAGGCAGCATGCCCGACGTTCCCGCAGTCTCCCCCGGGGGCGATCCCAGCGCGGCCATTGACGCCTTTGTCGAGCGCGGCGACGCGATCTATTCTCAGTTCCAGCAGCAGAACGCCATCGAAACTACAATGAACGCGTTCCTCGGAATTGCGTGGTCTCTCTCCGGCATTCCCGGACGCAAATCCCTCATCTGGGCGACTGGCGGATTCCCCTTCACCATCTCGAACCCCGCCGCCGTTCCCGGCGGATATCTCTCCACGCTCTATGAACGCACCATGGCTGCCCTCACCGCGGCGCAAATCTCGGTTTATCCTGTTGATGTTCGCGGACTGACCGTGCTTACTCCGATGGGCGATGCCAGCCAATCCCGCGTCCGCACTGGCCCCGCGCTCGCGCAGCAAATCAGCAACCGCTCCTGGCTGCAACAATCGTCCATCGACACGCTTAACGAATTCGCCGACATGACCGGCGGGAAAGCTTTTTACAATACCAACGACCTTGCATCCAGTTTCAAGCGCGCTGCCGACGACGCTTCGTCCTACTATCTGGTCGGCTACTATCTCGACAAAAGCAACAACCATGCGGGCTGGCGGCAGCTCAAGGTTAAAGTCGACAAGAAAGATACCGAAGTCCGCGCCCGCAAAGGTTTTTTCGTCACCAATGCCACCATTCATCTCGATCAGACGCGCACGTCCGACTTAAGTTACGCTCTCACCTCGCCCATTGAAGGCACGGGCGTGCCGGTGACGGTGAAGTGGCTGGGAATTTCCGGCGACGGCATGAAGAAAAATGCATCGTTCCAAATCAGTCTGCCTCCCAACAGCGTTTCCATCGAAGGCAGTGAAGGACAGAATCATCTCAACTTTGACTTCGCCGTGGCCGCCTTCGAGAACAACAGCAAGAAAGGTCAGCCTCCGGCAATCACAATTGGCAAGACCATTACGTCGGCCGTGCCGGACGCACAAATGGCCGTCCTCCGCAGCAGCGGAATCGGCATGAAGAACACGATCCAACTCGGCCCCGGACAGTACACCGTCCGTATTGTGATTCGTGACAACGTTACTGGCAAGATCGGCAGCGTTACGACACCGTTGACGGTGAACTAGAATTGCCGACGGCCGATTAGTGTTCTTTGCTCACTTTGCCCGGCCCCAAAATCGCGCGCCCCGGAAACACATCCGGCACAAGCTTGCCCTCATCCACTAGCAGAGTACCTCCTACGACCAGATAACGCACACCCACACTCGGCTCCATCGGCTTCTCGAAAGTTGCGCGGTCGCCGATCGTATTTGCGTCGAAGACTACAATGTCAGCGTCGGCGCCTTCCTGCAGTCTTCCTTTCTGTCGCGCGGCCGGCGTCGAGCGCTCCAGCATTTGCGCCGGCATCAGACTCATCTTGCGGATTGCGTCCATTAACGTGACGGTGCCCTTTTCGCGCACGTATTGCGCCAGCACTCGCGAATAAGTTCCGGCGTTGCGGGGATGGCCCTCCGCGCCGTCGCTCGCGATCATCACCAGCGGATGCGGAATTACTTTGTCCACCACTTCCTGCGTGTTGGCGAAGATCAGCACCCAGTGTGTTGCACTGGAATTATGCAGCTCGTCGAAACGCTGCTTGGTAAGGTGCTCTCCGGTATCGGGAAGCACGAGATCGCCATAATCTATGCCCAGTTTCTCGCGCCATCCCGGATTGAATAGCGCAGAATTGATCGCAGTCATGCCCGCAATATACGGATACGCTTCGGTGGTCACATCCAGACCGCGGGCGCGCGCTCCTTCCACCATGGAAAGACACTCCAGCGAATCGCGCAGGCAAGTGCTGTTGATGTGGACGATGTGCAGCGCAGCCCCAGTGATCGCCGCCGCTCCAATCACCTCGCTGATTGCCTCAATCGAGGACCCCGGTTCGATGCGTCCCGCGCTGCGCATGTGGGTGTAGACCGGCAAACTCCTCTCGGCGGCGAGACGAAACATATCGATCACTTCTAGCCGCGTCGCCCCCGGCGTGTATTGGATGCCCATGCCAACGGCCAAACCGCCGGCGTCCAATTCCTCGCGCAGCCGCTCTCGGATCGCTTCGATTTGTTCTGGCGTTGCAGCCTGGTCGGTAGCGAGTCCACTCTTGGGGAGAATGGTTCCGGCCGGAAGCGGCGCGCCGAACACCAAAGCGCGGGCGGCCACATGGCTGGCTGAGGTTCCGTAGTGAATCAGCGAGTGCCCTTCCTTCGCTTTCAAAAACTGGGCGACATCGGGCGCACCGATTTCCAGTTCCAGCGCCGTGGTTACCCCGTCGAGCGCCTTGACCCGCTGGCTCGCTAAATCCTGACCGTGCTGGTGCAGGTCAATGAATCCGGGCGCAACTACCAATCCCGCGGCATGAACAACTCGCTGTCCGTTCAACGCCTGCGGCGAGATGCGCACAATCCTCCCGTCACGAATCCCGACATTGCGCACCGCATCGAGTCCGGTCTCTGGATCCATGACTCGTCCGCCCTCGAGCACAAGATCGTATTGCTGTGCGGCCAAGAGGGTCGTTGAGAACCACAGAATACACAACGAGAAAATCAGTCTACGCATAGTTCCTCCGCCAAGACCAGTGATGATATCAAGATCGTAATCGTCATACATTGTCCATCGGGGCTTGTCCGAAGACAAAAGCGCAACCATGTGGTTGCGCTTTCTTTTAGTTTGAGTTAATATGCAACCAGGAGGTTGCATAAATGAACGACCGTATCGAGAAGCGTATTGCACTCAAGGCGCCAGTTTCGCGGGTCTGGCGTGCGCTCACGGATTATCGTGAGTTTGGGGAGTGGTTTCGCGTGAGGCTTGAGGGCCCGTTCGCTCCAGGTCAGGTCTCGCGTGGCTACATTACCCATCCTGGCTACGAGCACGTCAAATGGGAGGCGGTCATCCAGAAAATGGATCCCGAGCGGCTGTTTTCCTTCACCTGGTCCCATCCCAAGTCCCTTGACAAGGCGACCTACTCACCGGACTACTCCCAAGAACCGACCACGCTCGTCGAATTCAGTCTGGAGAAGACCGCCAGTGGGACGTTACTGGTGCTCACGGAATCCGGCTTCGATAAACTCCCCAGCGACCGCCGCCTCGAAGCATTCCGCAGGAATGACGGTGGCTGGACCCAGCAAATGAAGAACATCGAGACCTATGTCGCGCCAGCATCGTAGCGGCACAGCCGCCATACGGCGGCCTCGTGCGCCCGTATTTGCCGCGCTCGGCGATGAGGTTCGACTATCGCTGATCGCGAAGCTCTGTGCCGGGCAGCCCTATTCGATCTCTCAATTAACCGAGGGTTCCCGGCTGACCCGCCAGGCCATCACCAAGCATCTTCGAGTGCTCGAGAGTGTAGGGATCGTGCACAGCGTCCACAGCGGCCGCGAGAGCTTATTCGAATTCGATCCGAAACCGATCGAAGAAACCAGAAAATACCTCGATTTAGTCTCTCAGCAGTGGGATCAGGCGCTCGCCAGGCTAAAGTCGTTCGTCGAAGATTGAGGTTTAATGTGGGTGCAGCCGCCCTCGGCTGTCCTTCTATGTTGCCTCATTTCTCCGCTCTCTCTAGAATGAAGATTCAACCATACGCCTGGGAGAATTTCCGAGATTCTTATGATTCATTTTCCGGTACCCGAAGCTCTCACCTTCGACGACGTTCTTCTGCTTCCCGCGCGCTCGGACGTAATTCCCGCAAATGCCAATACCCAGACTCAGCTAACCCGCAATATCGCGCTGAACATTCCCATCGTGAGCTCCGCCATGGATACCGTCACCGAGTCGCACATGGCCATTGCGCTGGCGCAGCAGGGCGGAATCGGCATCATCCATCGCAACCTCACCATCGATCAGCAGGCCAATGAAGTCGATAAAGTAAAGCGCTCGGAAAGCGGCATGATCGTCGATCCCGTCACCATGGCGCCGACCGACAAAGTGAGTGACGCGCTTGAGGTCATGCGCAAGTACAAAATCTCCGGCGTGCCCATCACTCTGCAAGGCCGCCTGGTGGGCATTCTCACGAACCGTGACCTGCGCTTCGAGACCCGCTTCGATATTCCCATCGATCGAGTGATGACCAAGAAAAATCTGATTACCGTTCCGGTGGGAACCACCCTCGAAGATGCGGAAGAAATTCTCCACGAACATCGCGTGGAAAAACTTCTCGTCGTCGACGACAAATACAACCTCAAGGGACTCATCACCGTAAAAGACATTCAGAAGAAATTGAAGTATCCCAACGCCGCGAAGGATTCTCAGGGACGCTTGCGCGTAGGTGCTGCAATCGGCGCGACAGGCGATTTCCTGGAGCGTGCTCAGGAGCTGGCGGCGACCAAGGTTGACGTGCTTGCCATCGACAGCGCTCACGGCCATTCCACGAAAGTTTTGGAAGCAGTGAAGCTGGTGAAATCAAAGCTTCCAGAAATGCAATTGTTAGCCGGTAACGTGGCGACGTTTGACGGCGCTTGCGAGTTGGCACGTGCCGGAGCCGACGGCATCAAGGTGGGCATCGGCCCCGGCTCCATTTGCACCACGCGCGTCGTCACCGGCGCCGGAGTTCCGCAGATCACCGCCATTGCCGAAGCTTCCCGCGCCACAAAAGACGCGGGCATTCCCATCATCGCAGATGGCGGCATAAAGTATTCCGGCGACATCACCAAGGCGCTGGCCGCGGGCGCGAGTGCGGTCATGATCGGATCTTTATTCGCTGGCACCGACGAAAGCCCCGGAGAGTTGATTCTGTATCAAGGGCGCTCGTTTAAGTCGTATCGCGGCATGGGATCGATCGGCGCCATGGCGCAAGGCTCCGCCGAACGGTATTTTCAGAGCACGGAAGGCGATTCTTCCGCCGCTGTCTCCGACAATAACGGTGAATCCAATCGCCTGGACAAACTTGTTCCCGAAGGCATTGAAGGCCGCGTCCCCTACCGCGGATCGGTTGCCATGATCGTGCACCAGATGGTGGGCGGATTGAAATCCGGCATGGGCTACTGTGGCTGCGCCACCATCGCCGAACTCTTGCAGAAAACACGATTCGTGCGCATCAGCGGAGCTGGATTGCGCGAAAGCCACGTTCACGATGTCATGATTACCCGCGAGGCTCCCAACTATGCCATCGAGTAGCCCGCGCAATTGAATTCCGACCGAAACAATCTTGTCAAAGCGTGGATCGCCGCGATCCTGTGGCTGATCGTCATTGCCATTGAATCGAGCGCTCTGCTCTCCGCCAGCAACACTAGCCGCATTCTCTATCCTCTGCTGCATTTTCTTTTCGGCATGGACTGGGAGCACTTCCATGTGTGGCACTTCTATATTCGCAAGGGAGGCCACGTGGCCGGCTACGCGATCTTGAGCATCTTGCTGTTTCGCGCATGGCGAGCAACCTTGCCCGCGATGAGCGATGTGAATTGGACGCCACGCTGGACGGTCATCGCAATTTTTGGAACCGCATTCGTAGCCAGCCTCGACGAATGGCACCAGAGTTTCATTCCTTCGCGCACTGGGCGCTGGCAGGACGTGGTTCTCGATACCTGCGCGGGAATTGCGGCTCAGGTGATTCTATTCTTGTGGCTCAGACGCCGCAGCGCAGGAAGGGCTTCGAGTCGAGCCTTTCAAAGATTGTAGTTGTCGAGACGATTGGCCGTGGGTGAGCGCTATTTTCCTCGGCTCGCAAACTGCAATAGAACCGCCGCCACCAGCGCCAATCCGGCCGAAAAATAAAATGGAACGCCGGCGCCGTAAAGCTTCCACAGTTCGCCGGTGATTAGACTAGCCGCAAGAGTAGCCACGCTGGTCACGAAAAAATAAATTCCCAGAGTCCGGCCGCGCACCTGCTCGCCGGCATTTTCTACCACCAGCGCCTTGAGCACGGGCTGCGTGAGGGCGTTGTAGAAGCCATAGACGGCCATCGCAATCCAGATCGACATCGTCGAGGGCGCGCGCCCGAACATAAAATAAACTCCGGCAAAGATCACATACCCGACCGAAGCGACCAGCCGCCGCGAAACATGGTCGCTAAACCAGCCCGCAGGCCAGGACGCGAGCGTGTAAGTGATATTGAAGACCAAACCGAGCAAGGGCGCGAGAGCCACCCGAATACCCACATTCTGCGCCCGCAAAACCAGGAACATGTCGCTTGAATTTCCCAAAGAGAAGAGCGTTACAGCGGCGAGAACGAGATAGAAAGACGCGGGCAGTTGAATCCGCTCACGGAAGGACAGAGTAGGGCGCGGCTTCATATCCTTTGCAGCGGGGAGAGCCGTCCCCGGTTGTGCGGCGGGCGCATGGCGCTCTTCTCGAATGCCTGCCCACGCCACCAGCACACACAGCGCTCCTGGGATTGCGGCCGCCCAGAACACACTCCTGATTCCGAAATGCGCCAGCAGAAGCAGCGCCGCCAACGGCCCAGCAATCGCGCCAGCGGAGTCCATCGATTGGATCAGACCATACGCTGCACCCAGCCGATTCTTCGGTACCGACTCCGCCACCATCACGTCGCGTGGCGCGCTGCGAATTCCTTTCGAGAGGCGGTCTGTAAATCGAATGAGCAGGATTTGTGGCCAAGCCCCAACCAGCGCCAGTAGTGGCTTGACCGCATTGCCGACAAAGTATCCCGCAACCACGACCGGCTTACGGCGTTCGATGCGGTCGGTGAAGTATCCGGAAAAAAGCTGCGCGAAGGACGCTACGCTTTCGGCGATGCCTTCGATGATCCCAAGCTGCGCAGGCCCCGCGCCCAGCGTCCCCAGAAACGCCGGCAGCACCCAGTACGCCATCTCCGTGGCAATGTCGTTCAGTAAAGCCGTGATGCCGAAGGCGTAGAGGTTGTGGGCGGAGGGCTCATGCTCGGCGGGCGAGGGCATGAATAGGTTTTACCACGGAGGCACCCTTCGGCTTCGCTCAGGGAAAGCTCCGGCACAGAGAAGAGGACCGTTGTCTTATCTGTATTGGAAAACTGGGACTGGGAACTGATAGCTGGTGGCTGGCAGCTATTTTTCAGTACATCGCGTCGTACTTAGTCACCACCCACTGCCCGTCTTTGTTCTCGGTAGTAACGGTGAAGAGCTCGGTATAAGTGCCGGATTTGCCGCCGCCGTATTCCCGCTTGCCGCGGTAGTGAAGAATCGTCAAAGGCGGTGCAGTCTCCCACTCCGCCAACTCCCAGGAAAGCAGCGGGTGCTGCGCTTCCGAATCGCAGATGAAGTGCGCGTATTTCTTGCGGTAATCGTGCTCCCACTCGGCGAGAAGTTGGTCGCAGTGGCCGTCGCGAAGTTGGTGCAGAAATTTGTTGGCGCTATGTTCGATGGTGCGATCACGTAGCGGATTCATCCGGATACTGACAGGCAAGCCGGTAAGAGGATCGTGATCCTCGGAACGCGCGAGGACTGGGCCCTGATTGCTCAGCCACCAGATATAGCCAAGAAATCCAAACACCAGCAGCGCCGCCGCGCCGACAGCGATACCGATCTGTGTGCGAGTAAATCCCATCTGACAAAGAGTTTATCGGGCTGGCAACTTCCCGCAAGATTACCGCCGGAAGACGCGACCGGACATGTACGAATGGGGAGGTCGGAGACGCTGCAAGAAGCGGGTTCCTCCCTGGACTCGCGCCCAGATCGGAATGACAATATTTGTGCTTCGGGGCAAGAAAAAAGGCACGGCTTGCGCCGCGCCTTGCAATTCTCGAAAGAGATGGAGAGAATCGCAGCGCTGAAAGCTTGCCCTGAGCAAGGCTGAAGCGCGTCTCCACCCAAAAACTATTTCTTGTCTTCGGCTTCTTCCTTGACCGGTTCGATGCCGCCATCGTGCTGGGCCTGCGCTTCGGCGTCTTCCATGGCCTTTCTGGTTTCAGCGGCCTTCTTGGCGCGGGCTTCGGCGCGTTTTTCGCGCTTTTCGTCCAGCACTTTTTCGCTACCGAGAAGTTCGAGGAAAGCTTTGTCGGCGCCATCGCCCTTATTCCAGCCAGTGCGGATGATGCGCGTGTATCCTCCGTTGCGGTCGCCAAAGCGCGGACCGACGGTGTCAAACAGCTTGGCCACGGCGTCGCTGGTCATGAGGTAAGACGTGGCCAGCCGTCGCGCAGCCAGGTCGCCGCGCTTGCCGAGCGTGATCATCTTCTCGACAATGGGCTTTGCAGCCTTGGCCTTGGGAACGGTCGTTTCGATGCGTTCTTCGACGATCACCGAGGTGACCAGGTTGCGCAGCAGCGACCGCCGGTGCGATGTGTTCCGTCCGAGTTTGTATCCTGCAACTTTGTGACGCATGGTAGAACCTCAGTGGTCAGTGGCCAGTGGTCAGTGGCCAGTCTTCAAAATTGAAATTTAAGATCAGTGGCTAGCCGGTCTTGTTGGATTTCTCTGACCACTGCCTACTAGCCACTGACCGTTGTTTCTTATAGTCCGTCGTCCGGTCCATACGCCGAAGCCGGCAGCACCAGATTCGAAGTCGGGCCGGGAACGGCGTTGCCGTGCTCGTCGATCTTCATGCCCAGGCTCAGACCCATCGAGGAAAGTATTTCCTTGATTTCATTCAGCGACTTGCGGCCGAAGTTCTTGGTCTTGAGCATTTCCGATTCCGTCTTCTGCACCAGCTCGCCGATGGTCTGAATGTTCGCGTTCTTCAGGCAGTTGTAGCTGCGCACCGAAAGTTCGAGCTCTTCGACGGACCGGTTCAGATTTTCGTTGTGGATCTCGGGTTTGCGATCGTCCGAGGACGACGTGCCGGTTTCGATTTCCTCCTCGAAGTTGATGAAGATGTTCATGTGGTCCTTGATCAGCTTCGCGGCCAAGCCAACGGAATCGGCGGGCGTGATGGAGCCGTTGGTCCACACTTCGAGAGTGAGTTTGTCGTAATCGGTAATCTGGCCGAGACGCGCGGCTTCTACCGTGTAATTGCACTTGCGCACCGGCGAATGCACGGAATCGATGGGAATGAATCCGATGCCGAGATCTTCATCGAAATTCTTGTCGGCGGAAGTGTAGCCGCGGCCGCGCTTCAGCCGCATTTCCATATCGAGTTTGCCGCCTTCGCTGACCGTGGCGATGTAAACATCTTTATCCAGAACCTCGACATCACCATCGGCTTCGATCATGCCGCTGGTGACCACTCCGGGCTGATCGGCGCGTAAATAGATGGCTTTCGGCGCATCGCCGGCCAGCTTGAAGGGAATCTGTTTCAGGTTGAGGATGATGTCGGTTGCGTCTTCCACGACGCCGGGGATCGACTGGAATTCGTGCAGCACGCCTTCCATCTTCACCGCGGTAACGGCGGCGCCTTCGATCGAACTCAGCAGCACGCGCCGCAGAGCGTTGCCCACAGTGGTGCCGAAGCCGCGCTCAAAGGGCTGCGCCCAGAAAATTCCGTATTTATCGGTGAGGGTGGAAGTATCGACTGCTAGACGTTTCGGTTTCTGAAAACCCTTCCAAAGCATTTGTTTCTCCTTCGGCCGTTTGGCTCAGTTCCAACTCGCTGAGTGGTCCAACCTCAGGTCAACGCCGGAAAAGGCTGATCTGGCTCGAAATCTGTAGACCATTTGGCAATTGGGTAATTTAGTAATCGGGTAATTTAAAACCCGACTCCGTTTTACCCGATTTTCAATTACCAAATTACAAATTACCCAATTACAAATTGCGTCACTTACTGTACAACTCAACAATCAACTGCTCGTTCACCGGCAACTGAATATCTTCGCGCTTGGGCAACGACAGCACGCGCGCGGTGTAATTGTCGCGATTCACTTCCAGCCAGTTGGGCAGCGTGCCGTGGCTGGCGAATTCCTTGGCCAGTTCGAGCACGGTAAGCTTCTTGCTATTCTCGCGGATTGCAATTTCCTCGCCCGCACTCACTGCGTAGGAAGGAATATTAACCTTGCGATTGTTGACGGCGACATGTCCGTGGCGCACCAACTGCCGTGCCTGACGGCGGGATTGCGCGAATCCCAAACGGAAGACTACATTATCCAAACGCCGCTCGAGCTGTTGCAAAAGCAACTCGCCGGTTACGCCCTGGGCGCGCGCAGCCTTTTCGAAGTAATTGCGGAACTGGCCTTCCAGCGTGAAGTAGATGCGCTTGGCTTTCTGCTTCTCGCGCAACTGCAGGCCGTAGCCAACAATCTTGGCTTTGCGGTCTTTCCCATGTTGTCCGGGAGCGAAGTTACGCTTCTCGATGGGGCACTTATCGCTGAAACACTTTGCGCCTTTGAGGAACAGCTTCATGCCCTCGCGGCGGCATAGACGGCAGACTGCATCGGTATAACGGGCCAAGTTTATTCTCCTTATTAGATGACCGGTTTACAGGTTTGGCTTCACCCTTCGTCCCGGAACAGTGGTCAGTGGCCAGTGATTAGTGGCCAGCAACCGCTTTTGATCTTGATCCTACTGGCCACTGGTCACTGACCACTGGCCACTTTCTTACACTCTACGCCGTTTCGGCGGACGGCATCCGTTATGCGGGATGGGAGTCACGTCGCGAATGGAGCGCACTTCAATGCCGGACGACGCCAGAGCGCGCACCGCCGACTCGCGGCCGGAGCCGGGGCCGCTGACGCGCACGTCCACGCTGCGCACGCCGTGATCCCGCGCCATGCTGGCCGCGTTCGATGCCGCCTGCTGCGCGGCGAATGGAGTGCCTTTGCGCGATCCGCGGAAACCCAGCGATCCCGAACTCTTCCATGACAGGGTGTTGCCGTTCATGTCCGTGATCGTGACGATGGTGTTGTTGAAGGACGCCTGCACATAGCACAGCCCGTGCGGAACGTGCTTGCGTTCCTTCTTTTTGAAAGTCTTCTTCTTGCCTTTTTTATCCGGTGCGGCTGCGCCGCCCGCTGCTGCTGGTTTGGCCATAATTAGTGTCCAGTGGTCAGTGGCCAGTGGTCAGTGAATCTGGGCCTCACTGGCCACTGATCACTGAGCACTGAACACTGCTCTTACGTTTTCGACGTCGCCTTCTTCTTGGTCGATACCGTTCCCTTGCGCGGTCCCTTACGAGTGCGCGCATTGGTGTGCGTACGCTGTCCGCGAACCGGCAGGTTGCGGCGGTGACGGAAGCCGCGATAGGAACCGATTTCGATGAGCCGCTTGATGTTCATCGAAACTTCCTTGCGCAGATCGCCTTCCACCATCCCCTGTTGCTCGATCACGGTACGGATGCGGTTCACTTCCTCTTCGCTGAGATCCTGCACCTTCTTCATGGGGTCCACTTTGGCCTCATCGAGAATGGCGCCGGCGCGGGGATGCCCGATGCCGTAGATGTAAGTCAGCGCGATGTTGATGTGCTTCTGGCGCGGTAAGTCAACGCCTGCGATACGTGCCATGTGTTCTTGACCTCTCTCAGCTCTTGGCTCTTGGCTCTTAGCTTTTGGCTCTTAGCTAAAAGCCAAGAGCTAAAGGCTAAGAGCTGTTTTACCCCTGGCGCTGTTTATGTTTCGTGTTGACGCAGATCACCCGCACCACACCCTTGCGGTGGATAACCTTGCACTTGTCACAAATTTTCTTTACCGATGCTCGTACTTTCATAAACCAGCTTTCAGCTGTCAGTTTTCGGCCGTCAGCAAAAACTCCCCGGGCTTCGCCCGGCGGACAGCCGAGGGCGGCTGTCCCTACAAAATCATTTATAGCGATACACAATTCTTCCGCGATTCAGATCGTACGGCGAAAGCTCGACCGCGACTTTATCTCCGGGCAGAATACGAATGAAATTCTTGCGCATCTTGCCCGAGACATGCGCCAGCACTTGGTGCTTGTTCTCCAGTTCCACCTTGAACATGGCGTTGGGCAGCGGTTCCAGAACCACAGCCATCACTTCAATCGCGTCTTCTTTACTCATTCGCTCCTTGAAAATCAGTGGTCAGCGGCTAGCGGCCAGCAACCCTGCTCTCCGGCGCGAATCTGCCGCGCCCTTTTCCGAATCCTGTCCGGCTCAAACTGGTCACTGATCACTGACCACTATTTTGTCAAAATCACCGGACCGTCTTTCGTTACCGCCACACAGTGCTCGAAGTGCGCGCTGAAACTGCCGTCGGCTGTGACCGCAGTCCACTTATCGCCCAGCACGCGCGTTTCCGGCTTGCCAAAATTCACCATCGGCTCGATGGCGATGACCATACCTTCTCGTAACTTCGCGCCGTGCCCGCGCGCCCCATAATTCGGAACCTGCGGCTCTTCGTGCAGGTGCGTTCCAATCCCATGTCCGACAAATTCGCGGACCACACTGAATCCGGCGGCCTCCACGTGCTCTTGCACTGCCGCGCCCACATCGCCAACCGAATTTCCAATGCGCGCCTGCTCGATGCCGCGGTACAACGATTCTTCCGTCACTTTCAACAGCTTCTGCAACTCCGGCTTTACCGTGTCACTGACCGGAACCGTGATCGCTGCGTCGCCGTAGTAGCCGTCCAGCACGACTCCGCAATCGATCGAAACAATGTCGCCCTCTTTCAGCTCCCGCTTTTCCGACGGGATGCCGTGCACTATTTCTTCGTTCACCGAGGTGCACAACACGCAGGGATAATCGTAATATCCCTTGAACGCCGGCTTGGCGCCCAACTCTTCAATCTTCTTCTCCGCCGCGCGTTCCAGATCCATGGTCGTGAGACCGGGCTTCACCAGAGTGCGCACATGGTCAAGAACCTGGCGCACAATGCGGCCGCTTTGCCGCATCCGTTCGATTTCCGCCGCCGATTTGCAAACTATCGCCATGCTTCATTAACAGCACGCTTAAGCGTGATGATCTTCCAGTATCCTGAATATCTGCGCCGTGACTTCATCCATCGGCAGATCGCCGTTGATCGAAATCAGCCTGCCCGTCCGCTGATAATAATCGGCCACCGGACGAGTCTGCTCCTGGTAAGCCGCCACGCGAGGCCGAATAACCTCCAACCGGTCGTCATTGCGGGTCACCAGCTTCGATCCGTCAACGTCGCAAAGTTCCTCGACACGGGGCGGCTGGAAGTGGACGTTATAAATCCGCCCACAGGTGGGACAAGAACGGCGTCCAGTAATCCGGAGCAACAATTGATTATAATCCACGTCGAGCCGGATCACAATTGGCCAAGCCCGCGTAGGGCGCGAATTATCAAAGATCCCGTCGTCGAGCAGCGCATCCAGCCACCCGGCCTGAGCCGCAGTCCGCGGAAACCCGTCCAGAATGTAGCCGCGTTTGCAATCCGGCTCCTTCAACCTCAGCCGGACCATTTCACATACCAAGTCGTCGGAAACCAGCTCGCCTCGCGCCATCACAGCCTGCGCCGCCTGCCCGAGTTCCGTACCCTGGGCCACGTTGTACCGCAGAATGTCTCCCGTGGAAACCTGCGGCACCAGGTAATGTTCCATGATGCGCTTGGCCTGCGTTCCCTTGCCCGCGCCCGGCGGACCAAGCAATACCACCGGACCTAGATCGCGTGAGGTTTCCTGCGCCATCGAGTTCGAAATTGAGTCATTGGGTGATTGAGCCATTGAGTGATTGACAATCTCCCGCAGAGATCGCAATTCCAACCCTCCTCAATCCACCAATTTCCGCAATCGCACAATCACCCGATCGCACAATCGCTCAATTTTTAAGACCAGTTCCGCCGGCCGCGAATGCGTCCGCTGCGCGGCGTGAACCCATCGTAGTGGCGCATGATCAACTGCGCCTCGATCTGCGTCACCGTATCCATCGCCACACCCACGACAATCAGCAGCGACGTTCCACCGAAATAAAAATTCACGCCCAACCCGTTCGTCACCCAAACCGGAAGCCGCTCAAACAGCGATCCTCCCAGCCAGAAAGGCAAGTGATTCAGGTGAATACCGGTGATCATCCACTCCGGAATGAACGAGATGATAATCAGATAGATTGCGCCCACCAGCGTGATGCGGGTCAGGACTTCGTTAATGTAATCGGCGGTGCGCTTGCCCGGACGAATACCCGGAATGAAGCCGCCATACTTCCGCATATTGTCGGCAACTTCGCTGGGATTGAAAACGATCGACACGTAGAAGTACGCGAAGAAAATAATGCCCAGAGCATACAGCACGGTATAGAGCGGCTCGCCCCATCCCAGCGCCCGCATCAGGTCGCCGATGTAACGGCTGTTACGCAGGCCATAGCCGACGGTTTGCGGCAACGTCAGAATCGAAGACGCGAAGATGACTGGCATCACGCCGCCAGCGTTTACCCGCAAAGGCAGATGCGTGGACTGCCCGCCCATTACCTTTCGTCCGACCACGCGCTTGGCGTACTGCACTGGAATTCGCCGCTCGCAGCGTTCCACGTAAACGATGAACGCCACCACCGCGATCATGAAGACCACCAGCCCGACCATCAAAACCGGCGTGATCGGACCCCACGTTCCGGTCTTCGCTTTATCCCAAAGATCCATCACGCCGCGCGGCAGGCCCACCACAATGCCGGCAAAGATCAGCAGCGACATGCCGTTGCCGATGCCGCGGTCGGTGATCTGTTCGCCCAGCCACATAATGAAGGCGCTGCCCGTGGTCAGGGTCAGCATGGTCATCAGGATGAAGCCGGGGCCGGGATGTAGAACGAAATCGCCAGCTTTCTCGAGCCCAATGGCGATGCCGAACGACTGCACCGCGCTGAGGATGACCGTGATGTAGCGAGTCCATTGGGTAATCTTCTTGCGGCCCAGCTCGCCTTCTTTTTGCAGCTTGGCCAGCGGCTCATAGACGACAGTCAAAAGTTGCAGGATGATCGATGCCGTAATGTACGGCATGATGCCCAGCGCGAAAATTGTGAGCCGGCGCAGATTGCCGCCGGAGAACAGATCGACAAAGCCGAGCAGCGATCCCCGGTTCTGATTGAAAAAATCTTCGAGCTTCAGGAAGTTCACGCCCGGCGTGGGAAGATGGCCGCCCAGCCGGTAGACGGCGAGCATGGCCAGCGTAAACAGTACCCGCTTGCGCAGGTCGGGGATACGGAAGATGTTGGCCAGCTTTTCAAACATTACTGCAAGACCTCAATCTTGCCGCCTGCCTTGGTGATCTTTTCCTCTGCCGCTTTTGAAAATTTGTGCGCATGCACCGTGATCGCAACCGTGAGTTCGCCATCGCCCAGAATTTTAACGGGATGCTTGGCCTTAATCACCCCAGCTTTGCGCAGCACATCGGGAGTGATGGGCGAACCCAGCAACTCTTCCCCCAGCGCAACCAGCCGCTCCAGACTCACAATGTTGAATTCCTTGCGGAAAATATTGGTGAAGCCGCGCTTGGGCATGCGGCGGTGCAGCGGCATCTGGCCGCCTTCAAAGCCGCGGATCAGGCGCATTCCAGTCCGCGAGCGCTGGCCTTTATGTCCGCGGGTGGAAGTCTTGCCCATGCCGGAGCCCATGCCGCGCCCCACGCGCTTGCGCTTTTCCGACGCCTTTTTCGGTGCTCGAATATTGGATAAATTCATAAGTAAGCTCTCAGCCGTCAGCTTTCAGCCAGGAGCGGTTTGCGCTGAGGGCTGAACGCTGACAGCTTCTACTTCAAAATCTCCACCAGATGTGGCACCTTGGCCACCATGCCGCGAATCGCCGGGTTATCGGGACGCTCGATCACCTGGTTCAGGCGGGTAAAGCCCAGCCCCTTGACCACCAGCTTTTGTTTCACGGGGGCACAAATGGCGGAAACCACCCATTTCAGATGAATCTTTCCGCTGACCGCTTTTGGTTTCTTCGTCGTCATCGTAACCTCAGTGGCCAGGGATCAATGATCGATGCTCAATGATCAGCGATTGTGGCCCATCAAATTTCATTTCCAAGAAACTGGTCACTAGCCACTCGCCACTGACCACTGCCTCTAAATCTCCTGCACCGACTTGCCGCGCATAGCCGCCACGCTCTCGCGGCTTTTTAATGCCCTCAGCGCGGCGAAAGTCGCCTTGATCACGTTGTGCGGATTGGTGGTGCCAATCGATTTGGTCAGCACGTTCTGAATTCCCACCGACGTCATCACCGCGCGCACCGCGCCTCCAGCAATCACTCCCGTGCCTTCCGGAGCCGGCTTCAATAATACTTTGCCAGCGCCGTAGCGGCCCAGCGACAGATGCGGAATGCTGGTTTGAGTCAAGTTGACTTTCATCAAATTTTTCTTCGCCGACTCAATCGCCTTGCGAATGGCCTGAGGAACCTCTTTCGCCTTGCCCGAACCGTGGCCCACCACCGCGGCCGAGGGATCGCCCACCACCACCAGCGCCGCAAACGAAAGGTTCTTGCCGCCCTTCACCACTTTGGTGACGCGGTTGATGGCCACAACCTGGTCTTTCAACTGAAACGAATTCGCATCGAGCTTCTTGACGACTGTTGGCATTCTTAAACCTGATTTCGTAATTTTCTAATTTTGTAATTTGGTAATTGAAAACCCAAAAATGGATCCCGGTTTCAAATTACAAAATTACCCGATTACCAAATTCCCAAATTTCTAGAATTGCAATCCCGCTTCGCGCGCCGCATCTGCCAGCGCCTTTACGCGCCCGTGATAAATGTAGCCGCCGCGGTCAAACACAACCTTGGTGACACCCTTGGCCTTGGCGCGCTCGGCAATTGCCTTGCCCACATCCTTCGCCGCCGCCAGGTTGCCGCCGGTACGCCGGTCTTCCTTCTTGCCCTCGGCCGAACTTGCCGACACCAGCGTGCTGCCGTGCAGGTCATCGATCACCTGCACATAAATGTGATTCAACGAACGGTACACATTCAGCCGCGGCCGCTCCGCCGTCCCCTGCATTTTCTTGCGGATGCGGTCGTGTACGTGTCCGCGCTTCTGATTCTTCGAAATTCTAGTCAGCATAAAATCTGTCCTTGACCGCTAAACACGGTCTCAGGCGATAGGTCTTAGGTGTTGGGTTTTCCTATGACCCGAGACCTGACACCTAAGGCCTTCTTATTTCGCTCCGGTCTTTCCGACCTTCTTCTTCAATCTCTCGCCCGCATAGCGGACGCCCTTGTTCTTGTACGGATCGGGCGGACGCAATGACCGCATCTCAGCCGCAACCTGACCCACCTGTTGCCGGTCGATTCCAGTCAGCGCGATCTTGGTCTGCTTGGGATCGACGCTGGCCTCAACGCCGGTCGGCAGCGGGTACTCGATGGGATGCGAATAGCCCAGGCTGAACACGACCATCCCTTTGCCCTTCATCTCGGCGCGATAGCCAATGCCGACGATCTCCAGGTCGCGCGTCCAGCCCTTGGTGACGCCCTCGACCGCATTGTTCACCAAAGCCCGCGCCAGCCCGTGCACCGCGGCCTGCGAATCGTTCTCGCGCACCGCCAAGAGCTGCCCGTCTTTTTGCTCAACCTTGATGCCGGCAGGCAGAGCCGTATCCAGCTTGCCCTTGGGCCCCTGCACCAGCACCGTGTTGCCTTCCACTTTGACCGTCACCCCTTTGGGGATCGGGATCGGCTTTTTTCCAATTCTCGACATAAGTATTGAGCTCTCAGCTTTCAGCTCTCAGCTTTCACAACCCAGCTTTTACTGAAAGCTGACGGCTGATAGCTGATAGCTGGTTCTCTACCAAATCTCGCACAACAACTCGCCGCCCACGCCCTCTTTGCGGGCCTGGCGTCCAGTCATCACTCCCCGCGGCGTTGTGAGGATGTTGATTCCCATCCCGCCCAGTACGCGCGGAATCTCGCTGCGCCGCACGTAGACCCGGCAGCCCGGACGCGAAACGCGCTCCGCCTTCGAAATCGCGGCTTCGTTGTGCGCGCCGTATTTCAAATAAATCCGTATGACCTTGTGGCCTTCTTCTTCCGTGGCCTTGAAGTTGGAGACGTAGCCCTCTTCCTTCAAAATACGGGCAATCTCAAGCTTCAGCCGCGAGGCCGGAATGTCCACCTTCTGGTGCCGCGCCTGGAGCGCATTGCGCACCCTCGTCAGCATATCTGCGACCGGATCGGTCAACCTCATCGTTTGCTTCTCCTCTTGCCACCCGTTCGCTCCGCGTTATGCGGAGAACCTGCAGCGGCTTCCCTACCACTTACTGATTACGTTCATAGCTTCAGCCTTGTCATCCTGAGCAAGACGCCTTTTTCGGCTTTGTCATCCTGAGCGAGACGTCTTTTGTCTCGCGAAGGATCTCCCTCTGCCCAGAACCCGCCCGCTACCAGGACGACTTCGAGACACCCGGAATCTCACCGCGCAACGCCAGCCCGCGGAAGCACAGGCGGCATAGCCCAAACTTGCGCAGGTACGCCCGCGGACGTCCGCAAATCTTGCAGCGGTTGTGCCGGCGCGAGGAAAACTTCGGCGTCTTCTCTTTCTTGTCGCGCGCCAGCTCAAACTTCTTTTCGATCTTCGCGTCTTTCACTCGTTTTGCTGTAGTCATGAAATCCTTAACGAATCTTGTTGTCGAACTCCGAAATCCCTAATGCTTAATCCTTGAAACGCCCGAACCTTGAAACCTTACTGCGCCCGGAAGGGCATGCCCAGGTGCTTCAACAGCGAGCGCGCCTGATTGTCGTTCGCCGCCGTGGTCACGATGGTGACGTTCATGCCCTTCATCTTGTCGACCTTCTCGTAGGAAATCTCCGGAAAGATCAGCTGGTCGTGCAAGCCAATGGTGTAATTGCCGCGGCCGTCGAACGACTTGGTCGAGACACCCTTAAAATCGCGCACGCGCGGCAGAACAATATTCACCAGCCGGTCAAGAAATTCGTACATGCGGTCGCCGCGCAAAGTCACCATGGTTCCAATGGCCTGCCCTTCGCGCACCTTGAAGGCCGCAATCGATTTCTTGGCCTTGGTGATGATCGGCTTCTGGCCCGTGATCTGGCCAAGCTCGTTCACCGCCGGGTCGAGAATCTTCGAATTCTGCGTGGCCTCGCCCATGCCCATGTTGACGACAATCTTGTTGAGCCGCGGAACCGCCATCGCATTCTTCAGTTCCAGTTCCTTCAACAGGGCGGGCGCAACTTCCTTGTCGAACTTGGTGCGCAGCCGGGGCCGCTCTTTGGCGCTGTGATGCGCCTGCGCCGGAGGTTTCTGCTCCTGCGACGAATCCTTCGAGCCTTTTCTCTCTTTATCTTTTGCCATCGCGTCTCATCCTAAGAATTGAGTAATTGGGAAATTTAGTAATTGAGCAATCTAAGGCCACCGTGCGGTCTCTGATTTTCAATCTCCAAATTACTCAATTACCCAATTACTAAATCATTTATCCAGCGTCGTTCCGCACTTCTTGCACACCCGCACTTTGCGGTCGCCGCGCACTTCGTGTCCAATGCGCACCGGGCCGCAGGCCGGGCATACCAGTTGCACGTTGGAAAGCGCGATCCGGCTTTCCTGCTCGGCAATGCCGCCTTTGATGTTGCGCTGCGGGTTCGGGCGCACGTGCTTTTTCACCATCATCACGTGCTCGACCAGCAATTTGTTGTCGTTGGGAAACACGCGCAACACGCGCCCTTCCTTGCCCTTATCCCGCCCCGTGATGACCTTCACGTTGTCGTTGCGGCGGATATCCACTCGTTTTTGTACAGTGCTTACGGTTCTCATCTCAACCCCATTTAGTAATTGGGTGATTTAGTAATTGTGTAATTTGAAAGCCAAAACGCAGCCGGGTTTTCAATTGCTCAATTACAAATTTCCCAATTACTCAATTTCTCTGGCCTGGCTAAATCACTTCCGGTGCCAAGGAAACGATCTTCAAAAATTTCTTCTCGCGCAACTCTCTCGCCACCGGGCCGAAGACGCGCGTTCCCACCGGCTCACCCGCGTCATTGATCAGCACGGCCGCATTCTGGTCGAAGCGGATATAGGTGCCGTCGCGCCGCCGGTGTTCTTTCCGCGTACGCACGATCACCGCCTTGACCACGCTTCCCTTTTTCGTCTGGCCCTCGGGAGCCGCTTCCTTTACGGCCGCCGTGATTATGTCGCCCAAGCCGGCATTCAGTCCGGTCGAACCGCCGAGCGGCAGAATCATCTGCAGCTTGCGGGCGCCGGAGTTATCGGCGACCTCCAGCATGCTTCTCATCATCACAGCCATGGCTTCAATCTCCCTAGATCCCCGATGCGCTACTTGGTTTCCGGCTCAATTACAATTTCCGGCACCAGCGCCGTCTTGCGCACAATGTCCTTCAGGTTCCAGCGCTTTAACTTCGAGAGCGGACGCGTCTCCTCAATCCGCACCACGTCGCCGACGTGCGCTTCATTTTTCTCGTCGTGCGCATAGAATTTCTTGTTGCGCGCCACCACGCGGCCGTAGAAGGGGTGCGCCTTTTTGCGCGTCACCTTGACGACAATCGTCTTCTGCATGCGGTTGGCGACGACTTCTCCAACCACTTCCTTGCGCCGGCCCTGCACGTGTTCAGTCTCGGGTGTAGCTTTCCCGGTTGCGGTTTCCGCCATCATCTTTTCTCCGTCACTGCGGCGCACCCGCGCTCGCCCTGGATCGTCTTGACCCGCGCAATGTCCTTGCGCAGCCCGCGCATTTTTTTCAGGCTCTCGCTCTGCCCCATGTTCAGCTGAAACTTCAACTTGAACAACTGGTCCGCGAGATCCTTTTCCTGGTGCTGCAACTCTTCGTCGGTCAAATTCCTGACTTTATCTGCCTTCATAAATGGCTCTCAACTCTCAGCCTTCAGCTTTCTCCACCGCCGCCTGTGCTGATAGCTGACGGCTGAAAGCTGCTCGCTGTTTTTAATGCGCCGTTTCGCGCTTGACCAAAGTCGTGCGCAACGGCAGCTTGTGCGACGCCAGGCGCATGGCCTCGGTCGCATCCGCCAGCGCAACGCCTTCCATCTCAAACAGAATCTTTCCCGGCCGCACCACCGCGACCCAGTGATCGGGCGCGCCCTTGCCTTTGCCCATACGGGTTTCAGCCGGCTTCTTGGTCACCGGCTTATCGGGAAACACCCGGATCCAGATCTTTCCGCCGCGCTTCACGAAGCGAGTCATGGCCACGCGGCTGGCTTCGATCTGACGATCGGTAATCCATCCCGGCTCGAGCACCTTCAGGCCAAAGTCGCCGAACGCCAGCGTGCTTCCGCGCCAGGCCTTGCCCGTCATCCGACCGCGCTGCTGCTTGCGGTACTTCACCTTCTTTGGCATCAACATAAAGTCAGCTCTTAGCTCCTATGCTCTTAGTTAAATCTTCTTGCCTGCAACCCGGCACAAGATCTTACTTCTGCATTCTCACTTCTGACTTCTGCACTCTTTAAAACGCGCCCACGCCAGTCTGCTGTTCCTTCTTCTTGGTCGGGAGAATTTCGCCTTTATACACCCAGCACTTCACGCCGATTACGCCGTAAGTGGTCCTGGCTTCCGAGAAGCCATACTCGATGTCCGCGCGCAACGTGTGCAACGGCAGACGCCCTTGCAAGTACCACTCCGAACGCGCGATTTCGTTTCCATTCAATCGACCACTGACCCGAACCTTGATTCCCTTGCAGCCAAAGCGCAGCGCCGAATCCACCGCCTTGCGCATCGCCCGGCGGAAGCCCACCCGCTTTTCCAGCTGCAGCGCGATCGCTTCCGATACCAGCTGAGCGTCAAGTTCCGGCTTGTGCACTTCCTGAATGTCGACAAACATCTCGCGCGAAGTCCGCTTCTGCAAGTCGGCCTTCAGCTTGTCGATCTCAGCGCCCTTGCGTCCAATGATAATTCCAGGACGCGCCGTCTTGATAATGATGCGCAGCTTGTTGCCCGGCCGCTCGATCTCAATCGAACTCACACCCGCCGACTTGAGCTTTTCCTTCAGCTCGGTCTTCAGCTTGATGTCTTCGAGCAGCAGCTTGTCGTAGTCCCGCTCCACAAACCAGCGCGACTTCCACGGCTTGGTGTAGCCGAGGCGAAAACCATAAGGATGGACTTTTTGTCCCATTGCTTCTCCTAAATCAAACTCCTGAACCTTTGTCATTCCGAACCCGCGCAAAGCGCGGGTGAGGAACCTGCTGTTGCCTTACTTCGCAACTACCTTCTTCTTGCTCGTCTTGCCCACAGCCTTCTTCGCCACCGGAGCCCGCCGTTTCGCGGGAGCCCCCGCCGAGGCCGCCCGCGGTTGCGCCGAACTGTGAGCCGCGCCATTTCCGCGCTCCGCCAAAATAAGCGTGATATGCGAGATGCGCCTCTGGTAACGGAACGCCCGTCCCTGCGGCGCCGGACGAATGCGCTTCATGCGCGGCCCATCGTTCGCAATGGCGCTCTTCACATACAAATTGTCCAGTTCGACATCCAGGTTCTTTTCCGCGCTCAAAAAGTTCGCGTTATCGAGCGCCGACTGCAACAGCTTGCCCACGTGCGCAGCCACCCGCTTCTTGGTAAACAACAGCGTGTTCCGGGCCTCTTCCACCTTGCGCCCTTTGATCAATTCCAGCACCAGGCGCGCCTTCTGCGGCGAGACTCGCAAGTAACGCATTTCCGCTCGAAATTCCATATTCTTGTCTCTGTTCTAAGCCCTGCTCTTCGCCTTAGCTAAAAGCCAAGAGCTAATGGCTAAAAGCGATTTATGCCTTCGGTGCCGCTGGCGCCGCCGGAGCGCTCGCCCCCGGACCGCCCGGAATGCCCGCTGGCTTCGCTGCCACTTCCGTCGCCGCCCGCATGGAGTGGCCCTTGAAGTTGCGGGTAAAACTGAACTCGCCCAGCTTGTGTCCGACCATGTTCTCGGTGACGTACACCGGAATAAACTTCTTGCCGTTGTGCACCGCAATGGTATGACCCACCATCTCCGGAACCACGGTGGACCTCCGCGACCAGGTGCGCAAAACTTTCTTTTCGTTGCGTGAATTCATGCCCTCAACCCGCGACATGAGGAAGGCATCCACGAACGCGCCTTTTTTGGTTGAACGTGCCATAAATTTGCTTTACCCCACACCTTGTCATTCCTCGCGAAGCGAGGAATCTTGGTCTCGCTTGCGCCTCTACTTACTTCTGCGGTTCACAATGAACTTATCGGTACGCTTGTTATTCCGCGTTTTATATCCGCGAGTCGGCTGCCCCCACGGCGTTACCGGATGCCTGCCGCCCGAAGTCTTGCCCTCACCGCCGCCATGCGGATGGTCCACCGGATTCATGGAAACGCCGCGGTTGTGCGGACGCTTGCCCAGCCACCGCGAGCGCCCCGCCTTGCCGATCGTGATATTTTCGTGATCGAGATTTCCCACCTGCCCGATCGTCGCCATGCAATCCTGCGAAACCTTGCGGGTCTCTCCCGAAGGCAGCTTGACCAGCGCGTACTCCGCTTCTTTCGCAATCAACTGCGCCGCGCCGCCCGCCGAGCGCACCATCTGCCCGCCCTTGCCCGGCTTCAACTCCAGGTTATGGATCTGCGTGCCGGGTGGAATATTCCGCAGCGGGAGAGCGTTGCCTACAAGAATGTCGGCCTCCGGACCGCTGATCACCTTCTGCCCAACCTTCAACCCTTCCGGCTGAAGGATGTAACGCTTCTCCCCATCGGCGTACGCCAACAGCGCGATGCGCGGCGAACGGTTGGGATCGTATTCAATGCTGAGCACGGTCGCCGGAATGCCGGTCTTGTCGCGCTTGAAATCGATGATGCGCAGCTTGCGCTTGTGCCCGCCGCCGATGAACCGCATGGTCATGTCGCCGGAGTTGCGGCGGCCGCCGGTGCGCGGCTTGGGCTCGATCAGCGGCTTGTGCGGATGCCGCGTCGTGATGTCGTCGTTGACGATCGTCGTGCGGTAGCGCAACGTCTGGGTTGTCGGTCTATATGTCTTAATCGCCATAATCAGCTCATAATTCTGTCGTTAGTCGCTGGTCGTTTGTCGTTCGCAATTCATCTCGATCCTTAATGTTTTTGCCAACGACCAACGACTAAGGACCAACGACCGCCCTACAGATTGGCCGCGTACTCCGGCATCTTCTCGCCCGCACGCAGCCGCACATACGCCTTTTTCCAATCCGGACGGTAGCCGGCAAACTTTCCCCGCCGGCGCTCTTTTCCCGGATACATCGCCGTGCGCACCGACAGCACTTTCACTTTGAAAATCGTCTGCACCGCCTGCTTCACTTCCGTCTTCGTCGCCCCCGGCGCGACCTGGAACACCAGCGTGTTTTGCAGTTCCTTGATCGCGAGCCCTTTTTCGGTAATCACCGGACGGCGAATGATCTGGTATGCGGATTTCACTATGCCACCTCCGCCGCTTTTTCATGCCGCGTGCGCTTGCGCGGAGAAGCCGACGCCTTCTTCGCCCCTTCGCCTTCTTCTTTCGCATGTTTACGCTGGCCCTTCGGCAAAGTATCCTGCAACGTCAACTGCAACTTCTCGATGGCGGGATGAGAAAAAATCACGCGGTCGTATTTCAATAAATGATACGGATGCACTTCGTTGCCCGCGATGAGCTCGAGCCCCTTGATGTTGCGGGCACTCAGTTCCAGGTTGCGGTTCGCCGCATTGGGCGCTTCCACGATCAGCACCGTCTTCTCCACCTTCAACGCCTCCAGCGCCGCCCGGAATTCCTTGGTTTTCGCTTCCTTCACGTCGAAGGCGTTGACGATAGTGAGCTTGCCGTCGGCAAACTTCGCGGCCAGCGCCGAACGCAACGCGCCCAGAAGCTTTTTGCGCGGGAAGGCATAATCGTAGGAGCGCGGCACCGGGCCGTGCACCGTGCCGCCGTGGCGCCACAGGGGAGACCGGATCGAGCCGATACGCGCCCGCCCCGTGCCCTTCTGCTTCCACAGCTTTTTGCCCGAACCGGAAACCTGCCAGCGGGCCTTGGTCGCGTGCGTGCCGCGGTGCTGCCCGGCGCGGTAGTGCTTCACCGCCTCCCAGATCAGATCCTCGTTCACCGCGCCGAAGATTTCATCGGCCAGATCGAAGATCCCGACCTTGGCGCCGCTCAAATTGTAAATATCAATCGTTGCCATAGCGTTTCTCATGGAGCCGCGGACGCCCTCGTCCGCAATCCTTTACGGTGCTGCACGCGGCGCGGGCGAGGGCGTCCGCGCTACACTTACGCCTTCTTCGCCGCTCGCTTCGCCGCCTTCAACGGATCGACCGTAGCCGAACCCGCGAATCCCCGGCGCTCTCTGGGCGGCTTCTTCGCCTTGCTAATGACGAGGTACCCGCCTTGCGGCCCCGGCACGCTGCCTTCCACTACCAGCAAATTTTCTTCTTTATCTACGCCCAAAACCCTGAGGTTGCGCTGCGTCACCCGCGCATGGCCCATGTGTCCCGACATGCGCATTCCCTTGAACACGCGCGAAGGAAACGCCGACGATCCGATGGAGCCGGTAATTTGGAACATCGAACCGTGCGATTTTGGGCCGCCCGCGAAATGATGCCGCTTCACCACGCCCTGGAAGCCTTTACCCTTGCTCACTCCTACGATATCGACGAACTTTTCGCCTTCGAAAATCTCGACCAGAACCCGGTCGCCAACCTTCACCGTTCCGTCACCGTCGCCATCGCTCTCGAGGGCCACTTCGCGCATAAATTTCACCGGCGGAAGATTATTCTTTGCCAGGTGGCCTTGCGCGGGCTTGGTCAGCTTCGATTGCTTCACGAATTCCACCAGGCCAATCTGCGCCGCTTCATAGCCGTCTTTCACTGCCAGCTTGTGCTGCGTCACCACGCAAGGCCCAGCCTGCAGCACGGTGACCGGGCGCACATCGCCCTTGGAGTCAAACAGCTGCGTCATGCCGACTTTTTTTCCGAGAATGCCCGTAACCCGTATCGCCATTTCTATCTCCACCCAGCTTGGCTCGTTCTCTGGAAGCAACGGCTATTGGCTGGGAGCTTCTCGCCTTAGCTGAAGGCTGAGAGCTGACGGCTTATTTATGCTCTTTCCCGAACGCCTTGATCTCCACATCCACACCCGCCGGCAGATCGAGCTTCATCAGCGCGTCCACCGTCTGCTGCGTCGGCTCGAGAATATCGAGCAGGCGCTTGTGGGTGCGGATCTCGAACTGCTCCCGCGACTTCTTATCCACGTGCGGCGAACGCAGCACGCAGTACTTGTTCTTCATCGTGGGCAGTGGAATCGGCCCCGCGATTTGCGCCCCGGTGCGCCGTGCCGTTTCCACAATCTCGCCCGTCGACTGATCCAGAATGCGATAGTCGTAAGCCTTCAACCGGATGCGAATTCTTTCTTTTCCAATCACGTTTCACTCTCTCTAACCCCTCCCGGCGTCTCCGGAAGGAAAGAACCAGCGGCAAGCCGCAAGCCGCGCTTTAATTAAATTGTCATCCTGAGCGAGACGCTCTTTGTCTCGCGAAGGATCTGGGCGCGCCGCGCGAACATTCTCGCGTTCTTTGCGAGAATGCTAAATCGCGCGTTCGGCGCGCTTCCCTACTGCAATATCTCCGAAATCGTTCCGGCACCCACCGTATGTCCGCCTTCGCGAATGGCGAAGCGCAAGCCCTTTTCCATGGCCACCGGCGTGATCAGCTCGATCACCAGGCTCACGTTGTCGCCCGGCATCACCATCTCGGTACCCGCCGGCAACTCGGCTACGCCCGTCACGTCCGTCGTCCGCAGATAAAATTGCGGACGGTATCCCTTGAAGAATGGCGTATGCCGTCCACCTTCTTCTTTGGTCAGGATGTAAACTTCCGCCTTGAACTTGGTGTGGGGAGTGATCGATCCACCCTTCGCCAGCACCATGCCACGCTCGACATCTTCTTTCGCGATGCCGCGCAGCAGCAGTCCCGCGTTGTCTCCCGCCATGCCTTCGTCCAACTGCTTCTTGAACATTTCCACGCCCGTCACCACCGTCTTGCGCGTATCGCGGAAGCCGACGATCTCCACTTCTTCGCCCACCTTCACCTTGCCGCGCTCGATACGGCCAGTCACCACCGTGCCGCGGCCTTGAATCGAAAAGATATCTTCAATCGGCATCAGGAACGGCTTATCGAGTTCGCGCACCGGCTGCGGCACGCTCTTGTCCACCGCCGCCATCAACTCGTCAATCTGCGCTTCCGCCTTGGGGTCCCCGTTCAACGCGTTCAGCGCGGAGACCCGCACCACCGGAACGTCGTCGCCGGGAAACTTGTAGCTCTTCAGCAACTCGCGCACTTCCAGCTCGACTAGTTCGAGCAACTCGGGATCGTCGACCGCATCCACCTTATTCAACGCGACCACCAGATACGGCACGCCCACCTGGCGCGCCAAAAGCACGTGCTCGCGGGTCTGCGGCATGGGGCCGTCGGTCGCGGCCACCACCAGAATGCCGCCATCCATCTGCGCCGCGCCCGTGATCATGTTCTTGATGTAGTCGGCGTGGCCCGGGCAGTCGACGTGCGCATAGTGCCGGTTCGCTGTCTCATACTCCACGTGCGCCGTCGCGATGGTGATGCCGCGCGCCTTCTCTTCCGGAGCGTTGTCGATCGAATCGAACGACCGGAACAGGTTCTTCGGATTGTGCTTCGACAAAACCTTGGTGATGGCCGCCGTCAGCGTGGTCTTGCCGTGGTCGATGTGACCGATGGTGCCCACGTTGCAGTGCGGCTTGTTGCGGTCAAATTTCTCTTTCGCCATTTGTATATCCTCTTACGTAATCAAGAAAACAATCTTGCGTACCGTTCAACCAGATCGGGCCGCCCTGCCCTAAGCTGACTAACGCGATCCGCCAAGTGCCTCTGCAGTTCCCTTCCAGCCTCTATATTGCCTAAGATGGGCGCAAAGAATTGATCCGAGTCGAAATTACCATGTCCAGGAAACGACCCAGCGGGCAGTGAGTGGTAATTCTGATCAATTACACCAACAACACCGAGAAGGTTGTTAAGCCTAATGGGACTACCTGACGAATCCGAAAGCTTATCCAAAAACCCTTCGACCTTCCCGCCGTCAGGGCTTAGCAAACCGCTGATGACGCCCTTCAGGCGCTCCGTCTCGCTCGTAAGTCTGTCCGCCAATATCTCCATATCAACCTCCAGATCCTTCGCAAAAAACGCTCATGATCGCTGCGGGCTCCCGCTTCGCTCACGCCCGCAAAGCGCGATCACTTCGCCGTCCCCTGCACCTTGGCGATGATTTCCTCCGCCACGGATCGCGGAGCCTCCTCATAGCGCGCAAAATGCATAGAGTACTCGGCGCGGCCCTGCGTCGACGAACGCATGTGAGTCGCGTAACCAAACATTTCGGCCAGCGGAACGATGGCCTTGATCACCTGCGAACCGGCGCGGTGCTCCATGCCTTCAATGCGACCGCGGCGTGAACTCAGGTCGCCCATAATCACGCCCGCGTAATCTTCCGGCGTAACCACCTCGACCGCCATCACCGGCTCCAGCAACACCGGCGAAGCCTTACGCGCGGCTTCCTTGAACGCCATCGAACCGGCAATCTTGAACGCCATTTCGTTCGAATCGACGTCGTGATAGCTGCCGTCGTAAAGCGTCGCCTTCACATCGACCATCGGATAGCCCGCGAGAATTCCGCCCTCGAGCGCTTCCTGAATTCCCTGATCGATCGGCTTTATGAATTCTTTCGGCACCGAACCGCCCACGATGTCGTTGACGAATTCGTAGCCCGTACCCGCCGGCTGCGGATCCAGCCTGATCTTGGCGTGGCCGTACTGGCCGCGTCCGCCGGTCTGGCGAATGTATTTGCCTTCCGCTTCGGAATGCCTGCGAATGGTCTCGCGATACGCCACCTGCGGCTTGCCGACATTGGCCTCGACTTTATACTCGCGCATCATGCGGTCGACGATGATTTCCAGATGCAACTCGCCCATGCCGCTGATGATGGTCTGCCCGCTGTCGGGATCGGTATGAACTTTGAAGGTGGGATCTTCCTGGGCGAGGCGGCCAAGCGCCATGCCCATCTTTTCCTGGTCGGCTTTGGTCTTCGGTTCGACCGCCACGGAAATCACGGGAACCGCAAACGTAATATTTTCGAGCGCGATGGGATGATCTTCGCTGCAAATCGTATCGCCCGTGCTCACGCCCTTCAGCCCGACCGCGGCGCAGATATCGCCCGCGAGAATCTCGCTGATCTCTTCGCGCTTGTTGGCGTGCATCTTAAGCAATCGCCCAATTCGCTCACTGCGGCGGCGGCCCGTGTTCAGCACGGAGTCTCCGGTCTTGAGTTGGCCGGAATAAACGCGGATAAACGTCAACTGGCCGACAAACGGATCGGCCATGATCTTGAACGCCAGCGCCGAAAACGGTTCTTTGTCGTCCGCCTTGCGGAAAATCTGCTCCCCGTTGTCGGGATTCAATCCGTGCGTCTCCGGAACATCCAGCGGCGAAGGCAGATAATCCACGACTGCATCGAGCAGCGGCTGTACGCCTTTGTTCTTAAACGCCGTTCCCACCACCACCGGAAATACCTTCAAAGCAATCGTTGACTTGCGCAGCGATGCCCGCAGCGCATCCGCACTGATCTCTTCGCCTTCCAAAAATTTGTGCAGGATTTCGTCGTCGTTTTCCGCGATGCTCTCAACCAGCTGCGCGTGAAATGCTTCGGCTTTCTTCTTCAGTTCGGCGGGAATTTCTTCGGTAATGTACTCGGCGCCCATCGTGTCGTCCTGCCACACGATCGCCTTCATGTTAATCAGATCGATGACGCCCTTAAACTTATCTTCCTGGCCGATGGGAATCTGAATCGCGACCGGCTTGGCGCTGAGCCGCTTGCGGATAGTGTCGATGGCATGTTCGAAATCCGCACCCATCTTGTCGATCTTATTGATGAAGCAAATGCGCGGCACGCCGTACTTGTCGGCCTGACGCCAAACTTTTTCCGACTGCGGCTGCACGCCGTGCACCGCGTCAAACACCGCGACCGCGCCGTCCAGCACGCGCAGTGAACGCTCCACCTCGGCCGTGAAATCCACGTGGCCGGGCGTATCGATAATGTTGATGCGAATGTCGCGCCAGGTGCAGGTCGTTGCTGCGGACGTGATCGTAATGCCGCGCTCCTGCTCCTGCTCCATCCAGTCCATGGTCGCAGTGCCTTCGTGCACCTCTCCGATGCGGTGCGTCTTCCCCGTATAAAACAGGATGCGCTCCGTCGTAGTGGTCTTCCCGGCATCGATGTGAGCCATGATGCCGATGTTCCTGCAGCGTTCTAGTGGGACTGTTCTGGGCACGACGCTCTAACTCTTTCTGGGCTCCGACTTCTGTTGCTGATTTGGTAATTGGGAAATTTAGTAATTTGGTAATTTGAAAAACCAAATTCTTTAATCGCCCTATCAATTACACAATTACTAAATTTCCCAAACACTCAACGCTTTTTACCACCGGTAATGCGCGAAAGCCTTATTGGCCTCAGCCATGCGGTGTACATCTTCTTTTTTCTTAATGGCCGCGCCTTTACCGTTGGCAGCGTCCAGCAATTCATTGCTCAACTTGTCAACCATGCCTCGTTCCGCGCGGCCACGGGCATAAGTCAGCAGCCAACGGATCGCCAGCGAAGTACGCCGGTCGGCATTCACTTCCACCGGAACCTGATAATTGGCGCCACCAACACGGCGAGTCTTCACTTCGAGCAGAGGCTTCGCGTTCTCCACGGCCTTCGTGAACAGCTTCAAGGCTTCGTCGCCGCCTTTTTCCTGCACCTTGGTCAGGGCTTCATAAAAAATGCCCTCGGCGGTCGAGCGCTTGCCCTGCCACATCATCGAGTTGATGAACTTCGTCACCAGATTCGAGCCATAAACGGCATCGGCGGGCACGGTCCGCTTGGATGTATGTCCTTTACGCGGCATGTTCCTTAACCCTTCTTGGCGCGCTTGGCGCCGTATTTCGAGCGTCCCTGCTGCCGGCCAGCCACGCCTACCGCATCCAGCGTGCCGCGAATCACGTGATAGCGCACCCCCGGCAGATCCTTCACGCGGCCTCCGCGGATCAGCACAATCGAGTGCTCCTGCAGATTGTGGCCGACGCCGGGGATGTAGGTCGTCACTTCGATTCCATTCGTCAAACGCACGCGCGCCACTTTGCGCAACGCCGAGTTCGGCTTCTTCGGCGTCTGGGTGTACACGCGGGTACAAACGCCACGTTTCTGCGGGCACCCTTGCAGCGCCGGACTCGCCGTCTTATACCGTGGCCGCTTGCGGCCCTTCGCTACCAGTTGATTAAAAGTAGGCACTCTTTGCCGCTCCTTATCGCTCACCCACATCGCGCACGACCGTCTTTCCCAGACGGGCAGCACGCGGCGTCATCCGCTTTCCCGGTTCAGAACTGCATGATCCGGACTGGCAGGCCCAACTCGCCCACCATGCTTCTCGCCGCACACCAATCACGGTGAGAGATTCTGGTTTCCCAATCTAGGTTTGACCTGTCGACGGTGGCACCCAGCCGAAACTTTGTGGGTACTCCGTATCGCCAGCTCTGTCCTGCATATCCTCTCGCAGACCGCCGGTCTTCTTACCTATACTTCTACTTACTGACTTCTACCGGAGGCCCGAGGGCGAAAGGCAGCGCAGGAACATTTCAGCGAGGAATGTTTCCGGATTCAACTCTACCCGAAAACGCGTTTCTCAAAAGCTCAACCGCAAGGGCACACGATACTCCGTGAAACTCACGGCCTACAGCAAGCTTGGATTAACTCGCGGAACCAAACTACTATAGCAACTCAGGCGAAACATCGTCAACTCATCTTTTCGCATCCCACTGCAAATGCGGAAAAACTTGATTGTGCAAAGCGCAGTGGGACGCTCTCAGCTTGCTGAATCCGCCTTCACCCTCTACACTACAAAAGTTTTCCATTCCAATTCATTTTAAGTTCGTTCTTGGAGCAAACGCTCGCTGGCGGAGGTTACGTTGGCGGCAGTGAGGTTGCATGCGAAGGTTTGGTTGCGTTCCGTCGACGGGAATCATCGTCTCCAGCATTCTGTTTCTACTGCTGCCGGCTTGCGGCGGACATAAGCCACCCGGCTCCAGTCCCTTTCCCGCAAAAATTACGTTGAATCCGTCCGTTAGCGCCTCCATGCAACTGGGCACCACCATGATATTCACCGCCAGCGCCCAGAACGCTTCGAACGGAAACGTTTCTCCGACGTTCACGTACTCCTTAACTCCAGATAGTCCCAGCGGGATCCTCGACATCTCCCCTTCCGGCTTTGCCTGCGCCGGCAGTTGGAACGCGCCCTACTATAACGTGTGCACGCCCTCCGCCACCGGTACAGTGCAGGTCGTTGCTTCCGCATTAGGAGCGACCAGTCCCCCAACTCTGGTCTTCGTTCATCCCGCCATCGAGAACATTCAGATCAGCGTGGTCCCGCCGGTCAATTCTCCGCCCCCTGCCTGCCCCGCGCAGACCGCGCTTCCCGCCGCTTGCGACATCGCATTCAACGCCAGCGCCGCCAACTACTGTGTCTCGCAAAACCAGGTGCAAACCTTGCAAGCGACCGCTTATAGCAACGGTGTCGATATTACCGCCTCGGTGGGACCGTTTACCTGGAGCCAGGCCAACTCCAATGTCGTCCAAATCACTCCCATCGTAACTTCTTCCGAAAACGTCGCCACCAATCAGGCAACCGTGGTATCCGACAATCCGGGCATGACCCAGGTAGTCGCCTCCGCCTCGGGCGTTTCCAGCCAGCCCTACATCGCGGAGACTTGCCCCATTCAATGCATCTCCCTGCAAGTCGGCTCCAATATTGGCGAAACCAGCTTCCTCACCAACAAAGGCACCGCGCAGACCATAACCGCTACAGCGGTCGATGTCCAAGGTTGCATAGTTCCGAAGCCGCCGCTTACCTGGACGTCCTCCGCGCCCGCCGCTCTTGGCACCGGCAGCGCCACCGTCGGATGCGCCCCTGGAACGACCTGCAGTGTTACCACTCCGCAGCCGGGAGCGGCCGCCATCACCGCGTCGTGTTCGCCACCAACTTGCAACATCGGCTTCCCGCTGGTTCCCGCGGGACTTCCCACACTGTATGTCCCGCAACCGGTCTATCCGGTCACTTCGATCTCCGGTTTAGTCACCGGCGCCCCGGTTGCATCCAGCGTCCTGGCAACCAGTCAGGATTGCTACAGTAATTCGCTGTGTACCGTCGCGCTTTACAGCATCTCAACGACAAAAAACATCGCGTCCAGCCCCAGTTCCATGCCCACGCCGCCTAATTCAATCATGTTCGATCCCGCAGGAGACAAAGCCTACGCTGGCAGCCAGTATGGCGCACTGCTCATTACGGTCGCCAATCTGGGATCTACTTCCGCCAGCCCTTTCACATCCTTGCCAGCCACCGGCACCACCTTGGGATTGGTGACGGGCAAGGTCATTGCTGTCTCGCCCAGCGGCAGTATGGCCATCTTCTCCGATACGGTTTCCACTCCAAACCAGGTCTACGTCGTCAATACCGGCTCTTCCGCACCCTCTACGACTGTTCTGAACATCGGCAGCGCCACCACGGCCACGTTTTCGCCGGACAATTCCAAAGCTTTTATCCTCGGCAACGGCGGCAACACTTTATATGTGTATTCGACACTTCAAGCGCTGCAAACCTTGCCGGCATTAACCGCCCCCGCTAACACCATCGCATTTTCTTCCACCGGAGCTTTTGCCTTCATTGCCGGCGGAAGCGCCACCTCGAATATCGACGTCCTCAACACCTGCAACAACTCTCCGGCCACCATGCCCGGGGGCGCTGCCTTATCAATTACGGGCCTTCCCGCCACGCCACTTTTCTTGAAAATGGTTCCCCCGGGCACCGCTCCCACGGGCAATAGCGTCATTCCAAATCTCCAGCAAAGTGCCTTCGATAACCTCGACGTCTTTTTCGGCATCGATAACACGGGCATCGATGTCATCGCGACCACAACTACCACTCCGGTGAGCACCACTCCCACCACTCCGCTCTGCCCTCAGCAGCAAATTACGCTCGCCCAGACTACCCAGAACACAACCTTCAACCCGATCCACATCGATCTTCAAAAGGGCACATTTCACCCCATCAATTTCTTTCTTTCGCCGGGCGGCGATCAGGTCTACATCGTCACCAGCGATCAGGGCGTTCTGGTCTACAGCTTCGGCACCCAATCGGTAAGCGCCATCCCAATGACCGGCGGCGCCGCTCCCGTCGCAGCCGACATGACGGTAGATGGCACTCTGATGTATGTGGCTGGTACGGATGGAATCCTGCACGAGTTGAACACCGCTCTCGCTCTGGACGTGATGGAAATCCCCTTTTCCCAGCTCCCCAACTCCACCAACAATTTCTGCTACCAGAATTACACTTGCTCACTGAATCTGGTCGCCATAAAACCTTGAGGAGGGCGATCGGGAGATCGGGTCATGGTGCGAATGAAAAGTGGTGCGAATGAAAAAATGTGGTGGCGGACCTGATTTTGGGAGCCAAGCGAATCTGATTTTGGGGCTCAGCGCCTTAGCGCTGCGATCTTCCCCGCCCAAGATCCCGGGCTTTAGCCCCCGAGGTTGCTACGCCGGTTTGTGCAGTTCTTTCGCCACACTATCCAGCACACCATTCACGAACTGCACCGATTCCAGGCTGGAAAATTTGCGCGCAATCTCCAGCGACTCGTTGATCACCACCGCGCACGGCGTCTCCGGATAGGCTAGAAACTCAGCCACTCCCGCCCGCAGTAGATTGCGATCCACCGCCGCCATGCGCTCCATCCGCCAGTGTTCGGCATGCCGCTCAATCAACTTGTCGATCTCAGCGCTGCGATCCGTCGCCACTCGAAATAAATCCTCCGCGAACCCGCGCACGTCGGAGCTAGTGCTGCCATGTTCCGCCCAAAACGTGCGCTGCACATGCTCCACCGTCTGCTTGCCCATGTCCGCCTGAAACAGCATCTGCAGCACCAGTTCCCGAGATTTGCGCCGAGTACCCATAGAGACAGTTGCCAGCTTCCAGTTGCTGGTTGTCAGTTTACTTTAGAGTTGGAGTGTTTGTACGGTACGAGGCACTATTTGCGCTTCGTCTTCGCAGTTTGAATCTTCTTAGATTTGTCATTCCGAGCGAAGCGAGGAGCCTGCTTCTTGCTGACAGCTGAGTGCTGATTGCTGATTGCTTCCTTCAACGACGCCATCTCCACCGCCGCCAGCGCCGCCTCGAATCCCTTGTTCCCCATCTTTAACCCAGCGCGATCAATCGCCTGCTCCAGGTTCTCGCAAGTCAGCACCCCAAATGCGTGCGGCACCCCCGTCTCCTGCGCCGCCTGCCCAATCCCTCGCGTGACTTCATTCACGATCACGTCGTAATGTGCCGTGTCCCCGCGCAGCAAACAGCCCAGACAGATGATCGCGTCGTACTTCCCCGTCTCCGCCAGCTTCCGCGCCGCCAGCGGAATCTCAAACGCGCCCGGAACGCGCACCAAATCGATATTTTTTTTCTCAGCCCCGGAGCGCTCCAGTCCGTCGATCGCGCTAATCAGCAGTCTCTCAGTGATGAAAGCGTTGAACCGCGCCACCACGATCGCGAAGCTCTTGCCCCCTGCGTCCAGCGCCCCTTCGAGCGCGCGCAAGTCAGCCTCGGGAAGAGGCTCGACAAGGAAGTCTTTATGGTTGTCCTTCTCCGTGACTCAGTGTCTCCGTGGTGAGAATTATTCTTGATCCGTGCAGATCCGTGAAAATCCGTGGCGAGGATTACTTCCCCTTGAACACTGCCGCCCGCTTCTCCAGAAACGCCGCAGTTCCTTCCTTCTTATCCTCGGTCGCGCAGGCCACGCCAAACAACACCGCCTCCAGATACAACCCTTCGCTCAAAGTCATCTCCATGCCTTTGTTCACGGCCTCCATCGCGTACTGCACCGCCAACGGAGCGTTCGCGATGATCTTCGCCGCAATCGCCTCCGCGCGCGGAATCAGCTGCGCCGCCGCCGTGACCTCATTCACCAACCCGATGCGATGCGCTTCCTGCGCCGTGATCATCTCCCCCGCCAGCACCATCTGCATCGCAACACCCTTGCCCACCAACCGCGGCAGCCGCTGCGTTCCGCCATAACCCGGAATAATCCCCAGCTTGACCTCAGGCTGCCCCAGCTTGGCATTCTCGCTCGCGAGGCGCATCGTGCACGCCAGCGCAATCTCGCATCCGCCGCCAAGCGCGAATCCATTGATGCACGCAATCACCGGCTTGCCCAGATTCTCGATCAGATTAAGAACGTTCTGCCCGCGGTGCGTATACTCTTTGCCGGAAACCGCGTCATGCTTTGCCAGTTCGGCAATATCCGCGCCGGCAATAAACGCCTTCTCGCCCGCACCCGTAAGAATAACCACGCGAATCGCCGCATCGTTCTTGATGTCATGAAACGCCGCCCGCAATTCTTCCATAGTCGCCATGTTCAGCGCATTGAGCACCTTGGGCCGATTGACGGTGACGTAAGCAATCGAGTTTTTTGTTTCCAGAAGTATGTTTTCGAAGTTCATAGACAAGATATTAAGTGAACTTGCAACCCATCGTTATTTTATTCTCTCGGTCCCGCTCACAAGAGGAATTTCATACCCGCGCGGCGGCTTCCCTTTCATTATTCTCATCATTTCAGCTTGGGCAACCTTATCGCCGTCTCGGCCTACAAAAATTAGTCGGGGAGACTGAGGGATTGATCCATTTTGTGCCGATGCCGAGCCTCCCGCGGCGACGACGAAGGTTATGCCCGGAATATGAAACCGGTGACAGCGGCCAGAGTCTACCCGGTAAGCGCGGGGAAGAGACATCGCGAGCCAGGGTGGATCCAATTCGGAGAGTTCAGTCCCAACCTCTACACGGTGGAGCGACCCAACTTCCCCTTTGATATATTTCCTTATATTTTCCTGGTACGGCCCTAGTTCGATTTGCTGAAAAATTTCGCCACGGCAAAACCAGTTACATAGTGAGGAGCGCCAGATTACGCTGAGAGCAAAGTTAGGTAAGCTTCGATATTTCTTCGGCAGATGCAAAGTACGCTTCACACTTCAGTCCCATGCCCAGGTTGGGCCTCGTCCTCATCTCGTCGCGAAGGCGGAAGCGCCCTCCTCCGCGGTAGCAGTTGTGAAGGACCCATTTTTCGCCACTCTTGTTTAGGCGATCCTCGCATTCGGAGCACAACAGGTGGCGCCATACCTGCTCAGATGACTTCTTAATGCTGTCCGAGGATAACTGGACTGTGTCAGGGTGATCCGCGTCAGTACCGCTCCCGATGAGTCTATACAGAGCCCTTGGAAGAAGATGGCTCCGCTGTAGTTCTCGCTGTTCTAGACACAAGCGGCATTTTCCAACCATCGCTGCTATAATTGTATAGCACGAGGTAACCCCATGCTAGCCATTCGCCTTCCCGACAACATCGAAAAACGCCTCGATCGACTCGCTAAGCAGACGGGGCGCACCAAGACCTACTACGCCCGCGAAGCTATCCTCCAGTATCTGGATGATCTGGAAGACATCTACTTCGCCGAGAAGGAATTGCAGGCCGTGCGGTCGGGCCGCAGCCGGACGATTCCACTCGGAAAAATCATCCGCCGCTATGGCCTGGAAGATTGATTTTGCGCCGACCGCGCTGAAGCAACTAGATAAGCTCGACAAACCCCCCGCGGACCGAGTTCTGAAGTTTCTGCACCAGGCGCGTCGGCAAACTAGACGATCCGCGAAAAATCGGTCAGCGTCTTCAAGGCCCCCTGAGCGAGTTCTGGAAATACCAGGTCGGAGACTACCGCCTTATCTGCTCTCTTGAAAACGAACGGCTCGTCGTGTTGGTCCTCCGCATCGGTCACCGCAGAGAAGTTTACTCGCGCTGAAGTTTTTCACAGAGTTGGCCGCCCGACATGCTTGCGATCACTTTTTCCCGCTCCGGGAAATTTACGAAATCCGAACATTTGCCGCGCGAAGTGTAAATTCTATTGACTCCTGCGAACTCTAGGTCCACAATCCTCCGCAGTTGTATTGACTGTCGTACTTTTGCTTCCCCCCTCCTAAGGCGACAGCCATTGGGCCCGTTTCACTCCCCCTAAGTCAACCTACAAATAACTCATGGAGGAACTATGACAAAGGCCAATGGTCTCACGAAGTGGGCTTGTATCTTTCTATTGTGGTCATCGCTGGCGTTCGCTCAGAACGAACATGCGTTCGTCTGGAGCAGCACCGCCGGCATGACCGACATCGGTACTCTCGGCGGTAACTCCAGTTATGCTTTGCAAATCAACGATAGCGGCGAAGTAGTTGGTTGGTCCTATCTCGCCGATAACGTCACCGTCCACGCCTTTACCTGGACCGCCGCAGGCGGCATGGTCGATGTCGGTACTCTGCCCGGCGGATGTTGCAGCCAGGGCTCGGCGATCAATTCCAGCGGCAACCTGGCAGGTGATGCAATCGCCTCCAGCGGCTTGCAGAGCCCATTCTATTGGTCATCTGCCACCGGCATGTTGAGCATGGGCGTATTTACCGGCGACCAGAGGAACTATGGCTTCGGCATCAACAACCTCAACCAGGTTACGGGACAGATTTACAACGGCGAGGTGGTCAACGCCTTCCTCTGGGAACCACCTGGACCTTTCATGCCTCTTGGCCATCTGCCGGGTGGTCTTCACAGTGTCGGGACTGCGATCAACAATAATACTGTGATCGTGGGGACCGCGAGCCTCCCAACCTGCTGCAGTTTCACCGCCATGATCTGGAGTCCCGGCGCGGGCATGCACGACATCGGAATTCTTCCTGGCGGCATCTACACCGCGGCAGAAGCGATCAACGATAGCAACCAGGTGGTGGGCTGGGGGTACACAAATTCCAGCTCAACTAAAACCTCCGCCTTCTATTTTACTGAGGCGCTGGGCCACCATTTGCTCGCCACCCTCGGCGGAGACCAAACCTACGCCTGGGGGATCAGCGCGAAGGGCTTCATTTCCGGGTACTCTCAACTGCCCGGCGACACCGCCACTCACGCCGTCCTGTGGAACAGTTACACCAGCACACCGACGGACCTGGGAACGCTACCCGGCGGCGTCAACAGTTATGCCCGCGGCCTCAACAACGCATTGCAGGTCGTTGGCAATGCTGACGTTCCCTAATGCGTGCAAATTGAAAGGGCCATCTTCAAGCGATGGCCCTTTTTATGTGATTAACCTCTAAATGGGCGTGAAATCTTTCGCCGTTGCGCCTAACTCTTCATCCGCGCTCGCGCCGCCACTTCATCCTTGCTCAGCCCGCAGCTGATGCAGCGCTGGGTCCACAGCCGGTTGGCGAATATCTTTCCACACCGCGGACACCTCCACTCCGTCAGCCACCACGTGCCCGTCAGGTACACCGCAATCCAGAACAATAAGATCGAGAGATCCCTCAGCTCACCCAGTCTGAGCTTCGCCACCATAAAACCCACGAACGCAAAACTCACAAACAGCACCACCACCAGATTCCGCCGCGCCACATAGCTGTGCCACGCTGTGCGATATCGCTGGGCATCCTGCGAACTGATTTCGCCTGGCATTTTCTTGTGATTTCTCTCCGTGACTCCGTGTCTCCGTGGTGGGTTCGATCTTACAGTTTATTCGCCTTCGGATTATTCGGGTCCGAATAATCGTAAAACCCTTTACCTGTCTTCTTCCCGTACCACCCCGCCATCACAAGCCGCTTCAGCAGCGCAGGAGAAGCGAACCGGCGCTCCTTGAACTCGTCAAACATCACGTGCGTGATGTAATAAGTCGTATCGAGGCCGACGAAGTCAAGCAAAGTAAACGGCCCCATCGGATACCCGCAGCCCAGCTTCATCGCGTTATCGATATCCTCAATCGACCCCACGCCTTCTTCATAAGCCCGAATCGCATCGAGCAAATACGGCACCAGCAGCCGGTTGACGATGAATCCCGTCTTGTCCGACGTGCGCACCGGAACCTTGCCCAGCTTTTTCCCGAACTCGTAAGCCGTCTGGTAAACATCGTCGGAAGTAGCAATCGTCCGCACCACCTCGACCAGCTTCATCAGCGGCACCGGATTAAAAAAATGCAGTCCAATAAACCGCTCCGGCCGCTTCACCGAAGTCAGAAGCTCAGTCACAGAAATCGAAGAAGTGTTCGAAGCGAAGATCGCATCTTTTTTCACGATGCCATCAAGCGACGCATACATCTTCTTCTTTTCTTCCACGTTCTCGATGATGGCCTCAATAATAATGTCACAATCGGCCAGGTCCGCCTTGTTCGTCGTCCCGTTAAGCCGCCCCCGGATCGCATCTTTCTGCGACGCCGTGATCCCGCCCTTCTCCACCGGCCGCTCGGCAAACTTCGCCAAAGATTTCTCGATCCCGGCAAAGCCCTTGTCGAGAAACTTCTGCTCCACTTCGAGCACGGTCACATCGAATCCCGCCGTAGCGCAGACTTGCGCGATGCCGGACCCCATCAGCCCACAACCGAGTACGCCAACTTTTTTAATTTCCATCATGCTGCTCGCTTAAGTTAAATAGGATTTTTCACGCGCCCTCTTCGACCGGCGCAGGCAGTTCCATATTTATGGCACACATGGGATAATAACCTTTATGAAGCAGGATTGCATTCGTACCACGGTCGATATCCCCGCGCCCCTCTACCGGAGACTCAAAGCGCAGGCGGCCGCAAACGGGCGCTCGGTGCGCGAACTGGTTCTCGCCGGCGTGCAGAGTGTTCTTCTTCAAGCGCGGAGGCCGCGCCGGAAACGAGTGCAATTCCCGCTGATCGTCTCCCCCGGCCCCAAGGTCGATCTGACCAACGAACAAATGTATGAACACGTTGAATTTCCTTGATTCAAACGTATGGCTGGCCCTGATTTGGAGCCGGCACGTTCATTCCGAAAGAGCCCGTTCCTGGTTCGCCGAAGCCGCGGAGCAACAATTCTTCTTCTGCCGCTTCACTCAGCTCACCGTCCTTCGCCTACTCACCACTGAATCGGTCATGGCAAAAGAAACCAAGACCATGCCCGAAGCCTGGGCCTTGTGGGACCGCGTGTGGGCCGACCCACGCATCGCCTTTCTGCCCGAACCCGACCATCTCGAAAAAGAATTCCGTTCGCGTTCGAAGATTTCCAGCCGATCCCCCAAGCTTTGGGCCGACGCCTACCTACTCGCCTTCGCCGCCGCCTCAGGCTTGAAGTTCGTCACCTTTGACCGGGCCCTTCACGCCCGAAGTGACGACGTGCTCGTCTTATGACTCCGCTCTGAAAAGACCATAGCAGACTTGCGCAATGCCGGAACCCATCAGCCCGCAACCCAGTACGCCGACTTTCCTGATATCCATACGTCTCCACTTCTATTTAGGACTTGTCATCCGTTAAGCTCATCCCGAGCGGAGCGAAGGATCTGCGGCCGGGATGCATTGAAAAGTCGGCCAAATCTGCGCGAGCCATCGCACATTCCACAGATGGTACAAAAGAAAAATTCCATCAAATACCCTCTGGTGTGAGTGCAGACCTTGCATCCCCGCAATTGCCCCCTCAGTTAACCTTGCCGCCAACGAAGGCGTCGGCTGGGAGAATATTAGATATGGCGTTTTATAGGAGGATCGCGCGGGGTCGGTGTGTACGAGTAAATACGATTTGTGCAAGTTATGCGCATCCAGACGCCCTTTCGCGCCTTCTTCCCGGTGATGTTCAACCTTGCTTTCCACCCTATCCCTTAGCGCTTGGAAGGTTTCCGCTGGGTCATACATGCCGCCGTCCGACAAAATGCTTATCCAGGATTCCTCCAAAAAGACGATAGGAACTGTTCCTACCGGCTGATTGAACCAGATAGATGATACGTGCTTACTTAACATCGGGAAGCGTTTGACATCGTTCTCGTGCATCAAGTAATCAAACGGCTCGCTCGGGCTCAAGGCTTTCCAATGTCCGTTGCGAAGTGTTTTCCAGGAGTCGTCGATTTGCTGGGTAGCGGCATGGAACTCCCTGCTGAAGTCTTTATAGTGATCTTTCTTTATCTTCTTACCCCATCGAGGCATGATGACCACGAAGCGGAAATTCCTAGGACGCGGATGTTTTTCCCAGTCGAGAATCGTCAGCAGGTCAACCCTCATACGTTCGCGTCCCTGTGCTGCGCTCACTTCGGCGTCGCTGAGCCAAGCCGTAAGTTCAAGTCCGATCTTGCGACCGTCTGCGCATTCGGCTAAGAAATCAGGCGGATCTGTACTTGCGGGCGCGGGCACGAAGGTTACGCCGTCTAAGAATGTTGGAAAGACTGACGAGACATACGTCGTTATTTTTTTCTCTTCTGCTCTTTGATCCTTGCTGCCCATACTGACATTTTAGGCGAAAAGGGATGGCTAGTGTCTCCGTGTCTCCGTGCCTCCGTGGTAAAAGCTAATTCAAACTCTCCACAATCATCGCAATCCCCTGCCCGCCGCCGATGCAAGCCGCAGCCAGCCCGTACTTCTTCTTCCGCCGACGCAACTCATACAGCAAAGTAATCACCAGCCGCGTCCCGGTCGCGCCCAGCGGATGCCCCAACGCAATCGCTCCGCCGTTCACATTCACCTTCTCGCGATCCAGGCCCAATTCTTTTTCTACCGCCAAATACTGCGCCGCGAACGCCTCATTCACTTCAATCAGATCGATGTAGTCCAAAGAAAGCCCCGCCTTCTGCAAAGCAATCTTAGTAGCCGGCACCGGACCGCGCCCCATCAGCTTCGGCTCAACTCCGGCAACGCCCCAGCTCACAATCCGTCCCAGCGGCTGAATGCTTCGCTTGCGCGCTTCCTCCAGCGCCATCAGAACCACTGCCGCGCCTCCATCCACAATGCCGCTGGCGTTGCCAGCCGTGACCGTTCCATTCTTGCCGAACGCAGCCTTCAGCTTGGCCAAACCTTCCATCGTGGTCTGCGGCCTCCGGTGGTCATCTTCCGTCAGCGATTCTCCCGTGGCCTCGCCCTTATGATTTCGCAGCGGAACCGGAACCAGCTCTTCCTGAATGCGTCCTTCTTTATAGGCGGCATCGGCCTTCTGCTGCGAGCGCAGCGCGAATTCATCCTGCGCCTGCCGCGTAATGCCCTGCTGCTCGCCGTACAGCTCCGCCGTATTCGCCATGTACAGCCCGCAATAACTATCCAGCAGCGCCACCATCAGCGAATCTTCCAGCTTCCCGCCCGGAGCCAAAGTAAATCCATCGCGCCCGCGAATCGTAAACGGAGCCTGCGACATGGCCTCCATCCCGCCCGCCAGCACAATCTTCGCTTCGTCGGTCTGGATCATCTGCGCCGCGCTCACAATCGATTGCATTCCCGACCCGCACAGCCGGTTCACCGTCAGCGCCGGAGTCTCAATCGGCAGCCCCGCGCGCAATCCCACATGCCGCGCGCCATACAGCGCGTCGCCGGAAGTCTGCTGGGCGTTGCCAAACACCGCGTGATCGAATTCCTTCGCATCGATCCCCGATCGCTCAATCGCGCCTTTGGCGGCAACCGCGCCCAACTCCTGCGCGGTGAAGTCTTTCAATTTGCCGCAATAGCGGCCAAAGGGCGTGCGCGCCCCACTGACAATCGCGATATCACCCGGTTTCAACATGGCTTCCTTAACAGACTCTGCGCTCAGAGCGGAGCAAAAAGTCACAGTCAAACTGGTTAGTGTAGCAGCGAGTGAGGAGATTTGACCACACGTCGAACCCACCACGGAGACACGGAGTCACCGAGAAGACAAATCAAGTCTAAGAAAATCTCCTAGGAAGGTGAAGGTGATTGAAAAGTGAAAATTTGCTGCGAGCCAGTCCTGCAAACCACAACAACCAAGTGAGATTTCTCCGTGACTCCGTGGTAGGTTCTCGATGTTACGCGACCGCCCCCGCCGCCAGCGCCGCGCCCAGCGCCACAACCTTCCCCGGCCCCTGCACCAGCGAAGTCGCCAGCGCATGCTCAGCCCGGTTAATCACTTCCGTCACAATGTCCACGGGATCATAACTCTCCCGCACCACCGCCTCGGCCAGTCCTGCCGAAAACTCCAGCGAGTGCCCCTTCGCGGATTCATCCTTGCTCGGCAGCCGTACTGCCGCAATTACCTTGCGCAGCTTTTCGACCGCCAGCAGCGCTTCTTTTTCCGCCGTGTCACCGAGGATCAGCGCGATAGTCGTCGTATCGTAGCGAAACGCCAGATCGTTCGTCCGGATGTTGGCCGCGAACTGTTGTCCAATTTTTTCCATTACGGACTCAATCGCAGCCTCGCCATATTCCTTGAGCAGCGCCGCGCTGCGCCCAAACTGCATGAGCAGGACTGACAGAGGAGCCGCATTCTGCGTGGCGCGCTTGCTCTCCGCCAGCAGCAAATCCAGGTACGATCCCCGCTTCAACAATCCGGATTTCTCTTCCGTCACCGAAAGATTTTTCACTAGCCGCCGCAGCCCGGCATTGTTCAGAGCGATCACCATCTGATCGGCTAAGGTTTTCAGCACCACTGCGTCCGTCTGCGGCCACGCCCGCGCTTTGTTGTGCAACAGCGCCAATACTCCCACCGAGTCCTCGCCATCGCTCAACGGAAATGCCATGACTGACATTGCCCCCAACTCCACCACCGCGCTCCGCACTGCCTGCAATTCCTGCGATTTCTGCGCGTCCGCGACGATCACAGGCTCGCCGGAAGCCGCGGCCAATGCCAGATCCTGCAGCGCGCACATAACTTGTTTGATGGTTCCAGAGTCGCCCGCCTTCACTCCCTTACCGCAAAACTCCTGCACCGCCGAGGGCGTCGACCCCGGCGTGCGCATTGCCGCCACGCAGCGCGATACTTCCCAATGTCCGCCAATCTCATTCACAGCCGTGGTCAAGACCCCGGACGCGGTGGTCTGGTGATACAGTTTGCGTGTGATCTCCGCCACGCGCGTTACATTGCGAATCTCCGCCGCCGCATCCACCACCGGCGCGGCCGCAACAGCCACCGGCGCTGGAACCGGCGCCGCCACTGGCGCAACCGCTCGCGGTGCGGAACCCGCATAGCTCGGCGTTACCCCTGCCGAAAGATAAAGCCGCTGCAAATCTTCGTTACGCTCCTCTTCCCGCGGAAACAGTTCCTGGATTCGCTGCAGCCGTTCCACGGCTTTGTTGCGCATCCCATATTGCACCAGAATTTCCGCCTGCAACATCAAATCCTGCAACGTCGACGCCCCCAGCGTGGCCTCATGTTCCGTCGCCGGCTCCGTCGCCGCCGGACTTACCGGAGTAAATCGGGAGGCAATGGCATCGAATTTCTTGACGTCAATTTTCCCCTTCAACATTTCCAGGCGCTTGGTATGCCCCGATTCGTAAGGATCCACCTCCGCCGCGCGGTCCAGACACTCCCCCGCTTTGGCAAAATCCCCCGTGCCGCAATACACGTCGAAGAGCTTCAACAAAGTCTGGCAATAATCGCCTTCGCGGTTCGCGGCATTGAACAGCTCACTGAGAAACTCCAGCATCTCGGGAGACGCGCGCCGCGTCGTCGCAATGTCCTGCATCACGCCCACAAATTGCCGCCGCTCGCCACGCTTGGCCTGGAACTGTCCCAGCTTGCGCGCAAGCGACACCGCCGCTTCGTCCTGCTCCGCATCCACCAACTGCCCAATCAGCGCCGTTACCTGCGACATTCGATTCGGATTCAGCTCGAACAATTGCCACACCAGCGGCTCCGCATCGGCATAGCGTCCTGCCGCCAGCAGCGCTTCGGCATAGATATCGCGCAGTTCCGGCGAGGTCTTGCCCGCATTCACTTGCGGCTCCAGAATAAAAATCGCCGCGCCAATCTGCCCCTGCCCCAGCAAACTTTTTCCGTAAGCCAGCGTAATCTCCTGATCGGACGAATCTTCCTGATACGCGCGTTCGTACCACTGCGCCGGATCGTTGCCCTCTTCGGCGGTAAGTTGCGCCACCCGCTTGAACGCCGCGGCCGCTGCCTTGCTGTCTCCCAGTTCAGCCGACAACTCTGCCACTCGCAGAAAATTCCCCTGCACCGGCTCCAGCGCGACCACCCGCGCCAGCACTTGCAACGCATCTTTTTTGTCTTCCAGCTTCGCCAAATCGCTCAATGCCGATTCATACGTGCCCACCGCCAGCTTCTTGTTCGAGCCTTCCAGCAACTGTCCGAAGCGGAATTTCTGATCCCACGTCGGACTGCCATGCCGCGCCAGCTTTTTATAAGTCAGACTGGCCCGCGTGGCGTCTCCGGCATTCACCTGCCGCTCAAATAATTCGCCCAGCAACCGCACCGCATCGTGACCCCGATTCTGCGACAGACACAAATCCGCCGACAGCTCCCGCACCTTATCGTTTTCCGGATCGTCCCGCAAAACCAGCAGATACTCTTCCAGCGCCTCCGCAGCCTTGCCTTTCTGCAGGAGTTTTTCCGCGCGCTCCACCCGCCGCGTCAGCTCGGCTCGGTCCGCGCGTGTTGTGATATCAGCCATGGGTTGGAAATGGGCAGACTACTGCTCCCTTTGATTCTAGGAGCCGCCCCCGGCGCCAGCAATCCGCAAGGGTCCGCCAGCGATTACGAAAGTCACTGGAAGTCGGACTGTACGCCCCTCGCGTAGCGCGAATTTCGGGTGGAGTAGCGCATCGAGCGATGACATTGGCTCGGCGGGTCTGGGTCCAATCCCATCGAAGTTAACTTGAGTTAAAGGGGGCGGGGGCCAGAGATTTTAGCCATCACCCGACCGAAGATCTCGGGAGACTATGCATCACCCACCAGACCAAAGTTCCGAATGAAAGGTACGCAGAGATAGTCTGAGCAGCAAACTTCTCGCGAAAGGACTCAGCTTCAACTCGCTCAGCCGCGATTGCCTGCAACGGGTTTTCTAGTCGCGACCCACATAAAAAGCCGGAAGTTGTTAAAACAAAAACTTCAGGGCCACCTGGATCACGCGTGGACTGACATCGGACTGGATCTGCCCGAAAGTCGGTGATTCGATGTCGCTGACCGGCAAGCGAAAATTGGTATGGTTCAGCAAGTTAAACAATTCGCCGCGGAATTGCAGCTCTTTTGATTCTGTAAGCCGAATATTCTTGAAGGCTGAGGCGTCCCAGTTCACGTATCCCGGGCCCTGGACCACGTTGCGGCCTTCGTCTCCGAATACTTCAAACCGCCCTAGAGGATCCGGCTGAAGTTGCTGGAAGGCGCTAACGTTGAACCATTCCTGCGGGGTGCGCGGACCGGAGTTTGGGTTGCCGATCAGATTCGGACGGTTCGCGGAGAAGCCGGTGATCTCCGGCGCCTGCCCTTGCAGCGAAACGTCATTCGAGTCGAATACGGTGAACGGACCGCCGCTCATGGCAGTCATAATTCCGTTCAATTGCCAATTGCCGAAAACGTGTCCGTACCAAGTGCTGGAGTGTTGCAGGAACGGAAGTATCCACTGGTAACTGAGCACGAAACGATTGTGGGAATCGAACATGGACCGGCCGCGCTCCGCGGCCAGGTCAAACGGATCCTGCGCCAGGTCGTTTTCTCCGGCAACGGGTTGCGAAGCCGAGCCTGTAATGTTGAACGACGACACGTCATCGATGGAATGCGACCAGGTGTAAGACGCGAGGAACGACAGCCCGTGGCTAAAGCGTTTTCGCAGGCTTGTTTGCAGGGCGTTATAACTGGAATTTGCTACGCTGGCGATTTCACCGACGGAGCTGTAAATGCAATTACCCGTAGGATCCGCCAGGGTACATCCAGAATAGAGACGACGGTAGTTCACGTTGTTTTCGGTGGAAATGGGACACGGGGTTGCCTTCGAACAGCCGGTGCTGGTGGTGTCGACGCCCGGGACAAAGACTGGAGGATTGCCTTCAATAAATCGCGGCAATCTTACACCGGTGGTGCCCACGTACCCGATCTGGAAGAGCCAGTTTTGACCAAGAGACTGTTGAATGTTCAGATTCCAATCCTGCGCGTAGGGCAGATGCAGGTTGCGTGCAGTCACGAGCAGGGTCATTGGCTCGGGGAAAGCCTGCGCAAAAGGATTGGAGGTGGTGTAAGGGTCGGCAAATGTGTTTAAGAAGGGAGGGCTCAACTGCAGGGTCTTCAGGTAGGGAGGAGAACTGACCGGATCCTGTAGCGGACCACCCTCTCCGGTGTAGTAGGGCTCGTAGAAAATTCCGTAGGCCGCGCTAATTACGGTTTTGGAATCGCCACGCGGGTCCCACGCAATGCCGAAGCGCGGAGCGAAAGCGGTTTTCTGCGTTGCAATCAACCCTGGCGGCACACCTGGATCGCCGGGATAGAGAAGTCCCGCCGGCGCGTTTGGCACGACTGTCGACTGTGCTCCGGGAACGAAGAGGTTCACCTCGTTGTGCCGTTCGGTCGAAGGAAAAGGCAGCTCGTAGCGAAGGCCAAAGTTCAGCGTCAGGCGGGAGTTGACCTTGTACGTATCCTGGCCGTAAGCGTCCAGTGCTCGGTCGCGGATTTCACGAGCAAAGTTACCTCCGCCCTGCAGAAAGACCACCGGACTGCCCGACAGGAAGCTGGCAAATCCATCGCTGTAGGGGAAGGTGGCGAATACAAAGAATCCGTTGCTGGCGATACCCTGCAACGCGTTGATCTGGTCGCGCCGATAGCCTCCGCCAAATTTTAATTCGTGGCGACCGTGGACCCAGCTCAGCGAACCGGAGAGGTCAAACGTATTCTGAAACGTATTGCGCGGTCCGGTAATGGGATCGCCTACCGAGGCGTAGCCGCCGACCTGAATAAAGGGAGGTCCGGCAGCCGATGGTAACGTGGGCTCGTACTGAAAACCCAATTGCGAGGGCGACTCGTGATTCAGGTGTTCGTCCAGTAGGAACTCGTTGCGCAGGTAGGAAAAGCGCGCGACCCCGATGGTGGTTGGCGAAAAGATGTGCGTCTCCTGAGTGACGAAATTCTGCGCTCGGTCATACTCGCCCACCGGGAAACCGGGAACATTCGCTCCTACAGGCGAAAGCGGATCCGTCGTCGGGCCACTGCTATACATGTAGCGGAAATTGAGAGTGTCGGCGCGGGAAAGATAATGATCCAGGCGCAGTCCGAACTGGTCGTTATTCTCGCTCAGGGTCTGAGTGGCGATGAATCCGTTTTCTCCAACGTTGGGCAGAGGAAAAAACGGCAACACGTTCGTCGCAATCGGATCGATGGAGGTCAGCTGGTTGTTCGGGATTGGAACCGGTGCCGGGCCCATAGCGAAGTTGAGTAGCTGTCCGTTGAAGTCGGGAGCGTTCGTTGTGGTGTTGGTACAGATGCCGCCAGCAAATGCGTCGCCGGGAATAGCCGTGCAGAGCTGCGCAAAGTTGCCTGTCCTTTCCGCCGCGGAAGGGACGGTTGCAGGCACGGTCTCACCCTGCCGGTTGCGGAACCCTTCGTAGTATCCGAAGAAGAAAGTCTTGTCCTTGAGGATCGGGCCTCCGAAGGTGGCGCCAAACTGGTTCTGCTTCAACGGTTGCACACTCTGCGTAAAGTAGTCGGACGAATCCATCGCGTCGTTGCGCAGAAATTCCCAGGCCGCTCCATGAAACGAGTTAGCCCCTGACCGCGTAACGATGTTTGTCGTAGAGCCCGTGTTCCGTCCGAACTCGGCGTTCGCGTTGTGGCTAAGAATTTTGAATTCGGCAATCGCATCGATCGGTGGCTTGAGAACAAATCCGCCGTCCACCGAGCTCACATTGTCGGCACCGTCGATCATGAAATTATTCGATTCCGGACGCTGACCGTCGACGGCGTAACCTTGGTTCTGTCGCGCCGGCCCGCCGGCTTCGAGCAATCCGGGCGTGAGCGGAACTACGCCAGGCTGAAGCAATCCGAGCTGAGAAAAATTGCGCCCGTCGAGCGGGAGGTCGAGAATCTCGTGCTCCATCACGGTCTCGCCGAGGCTGCTGACCGTGCTCTGCACCAGCGCCGCATTCGCGCTCACCTCAACCTGCTGCGTCTCCGGCCCGAGTTTGAGGTGAACGGCGACCGTCGCAGTCTGATTCACGTCCAGCGAAATTCCTTGCTGCAAGTAGGTTTGGAAACCTTTCGCCTGGATTTCTAACTGGTAATGTCCGATCGGCAGTTCGACCAGCACGTAAGCTCCCTGACGATCCGTGGTTGCCGTCCGGGTTAGTCCCGTTTCGATCTGCCTTGCGGTAACTGTAGCGGCCTGGACAATCGCTCCGGTTGGATCCAGCACAGTTCCATCAATGCTTCCGGTAATTTCCTGTGCTGGCAGATTCGAGCATAGGAACCCTGCAAATATTATTACCAGCACGAACGAAAATTTGCTCAGGCGAGTCCAGCGTTTCCCCATTTTTTTTTCCACGAGCCCCAGTTGACGTTTGAAAACTGATCGGATCAGCAAACTTTTAAAAAATGCTCAGCGCGATCACACTCACAGAATTTGAAGTGCGGCGATTATAGAGACGCTCGGTGCCAGGTCAATAATGCGAAAGAAGTATTCGCTTCCGTCGCAGCGCGAAGACACGGCGTCAATGATGGGTGGTGGATTGATGGGCAATCCGAAGATCATTCTGGGACAGAAGTCGGCTCCAGGGAAAGTTTGGCATCCCGCCGCCGATTCTCACTTGGGCCAACCGCCACTCTTTTGTTATCGTTCCCCATGCCTCCTGTCCCCTCTGCTCCAGAGGTCGCCCAGCAAGACGTTCACGAACAAGGCCTCCACCACCAACTCACCGTCGGCCAAATGACCATGGTCGCGGTCGGCGGCTCGATCGGCACCGGGCTTCTTCTCGGCTCCGCCGCCGCCCTAGAAGTCGCCGGTCCCGGCGTCATTCTTAGTTACATCATCGCCGCCTTCATCGCCTACACCGTGGCCATGGCCCTCGGCGAACTTTCCAGCATGCATCCCGCCGCCGGCTCCTTCGGCATCTACGGCGAACTCTACCTCAACCAATATCTGGGATTTCTTTGCCGCGCCGCCTACTGGGCTGCCATCGCTTTCTCCATCGGAGCCGAACTCGTCGCTTCCGCCACTTACATGGCTTACTGGTTCCCGCAGGTTCGCGGCGAAATTTGGGTGCTCGTTTTCTCGGCGCTATTGCTTCTCGTGAATCTGCGCTCCGTAGGCTCCTTCGGACGCTTCGAGTTCTGGTTCTCCATGATCAAGTTCGCCACCATCGTGGTCTTCATCCTGGCCGGCGCCGCTCTAATGTTCAGCGGCCGAGTCGCTCCGCAATACACCGCTCACGGCGGATTTCTTCCCCAAGGGCCAATCGCTCCCCTGCTCGCAGTCTTCTGGGCCATCTACGCCTTCGGCGGCGTCGAGATGCTCGCCGTCACCACCGGCGAATCCCGCACCGCCACCGACATACCGCGCGCCGCACGCCTCACCTTTTTTCTGCTAGCCGGCATTTACCTCGGAGCCATCATCGTTTTGGTCGGCGTCATGCCCTGGAACCACACCGGCGTCGCCGAGAGCCCATTCGTCAGCGTCCTCCGTCTGGCAAAAATTCCCGCCGCGGCGTTCTTCATGAATTTCGTCGTCCTCACCGCCGCCCTCTCCGGAGCCAACGCCAAACTTTACGTCGCCTCCCGCCTGCTGTTTTCCATGGGCCGCACCGGATGGGCTCCAGCCAGCATGGGCAAACTAAGTTCCTCCGGATCGCCGCGCCTCGCCCTGCTCGTCTCTTCCTACGGAATCGTAACTGCTCTCATCATCGAGAACTACGCTCCCCAACAAGCCTTCCTCTACATCATGGGAGCAGCCTTCTCCGGCCTCATTCTTTCCTGGGTTATATCTCTCGCAGCCCACATCAGCTTCCGCTGGCGCCTCACCCGTGAACAAGTCGCCGCCCTGCCCATGCGCTCCCCCGTCGGGGTATGGGGATCGATCCTCGGCTTCACCCTGGTCTGCGCCGCCGTTCTCCACACTCTCTTCGCAACTCGCATAAACGCAATCGGCGGAATCATCTTCTTCGCGGCACTGACCCTCACATATCTTTTCCTCAAACGCCGCCGCTCAAGAGCGTAATCTCCCGCCGTGCTCATGCAGCGACAGCCGTCCTCGGCTGTCGGACGAGCAGAGCGAGTCCCTGTACTACAGCGTAGTTCGGATTACCAACGTAAGCCCGCTCTACCGTTTTCTGCTCCCAGTCCTGCTCCAGCTCCCGTAGGCTCGATACGGGGTGCGTCCGTTAAGTGTCCACCTCTACGGACTGACCGCTTGATCCTCTTGAACACAATCTTCCCGAACGCGGTCCTCTCCAAGTTGCTCCCCTCTGCGTTCTTATTCCGCTCCACCACACCCACTGGCCCGTCCATCTGGCTCGCCATCGGACTCTGTGCCGGACTCTACGTTTTCCTCAACGGCTTCCGCCTGCTTCACCGTCGCCGCCTCATCCTCGACACTCCCGCCTCCAGGATTCGCAGCGCATCCATGGGCATGGTCGAACTCAGCGGCCTCGCCACCGGTCCTTACACCATGATTGCGCCCATCACTCAGCGCCCCTGCTACTACTTCCGCACCCTCGTCTGGGAGTGGAAGCAACAAGGCCGCAGCAAGCAGTGGGTCAAGGTGGCCGCCGAGTGCATGCACGTTCCCTTTTTTCTCGACGACAACACCGGCCAAGTCCTGATCGACCCACGCGGCGCAGAACTCGATATCCACTGCGACTTCCACCAGGAATTCTGCGACGCACTCTTCACCACCAAAGAGGAAGTTCCTCCCAAAGTGCGCCTGCTTCTGTCGCGCCACTGCGTCGACACCACTCACAAAATTAAAGTCGAAGAGTATTGCATCAAACCCAAGAACGCGCTCTTTTTGGTGGGAACGCTCGGGGAAAATCCTGGCCTCGAAGTAACTTCGCGGCCCATTCAAGACGAAGAGCCTATTTCGCTCACCGCAGGAAGCTTTTCACTTCCGTTGCGCGGCGCTAGCCTATCGCTCGCACGAGAAGGCAGCAATCTCTTCAGCGGTGTACTCACGGGTGGCCTTCAGCACGATCCAAAGTTCGATGCGATTTATGACAAGGCCATCACGAGAGCATCGCCCCGGACAATCCAGCTCTCGTCAGATCAAGGTCCCACCAAATCAGCGGACATGACGCAGCAGCAGAAAATCGCCGCCGCCCTGATGAAGGCAGGCATCGCAAATCCAGCCGCCTGGGCCGCCGCCGCAGTCATGCCTTCCACGCTCGCGGTCTTACCCAACAACTCGGCAGGCGAAAAAACTGCCCCAGTCAATGCCTTCGACCCGCACCCGCCGGTTGTCGTCATGAAGGGCAAAAATAATCCAACTTTCCTGATCTCCTGGCGCAGCCAGCGCGACATCGCCCGCTCCCTCGGCTGGAAGTGCGCTCTCATGATCTGGGGAGGTCCCGTCCTCGCCCTGCTCTGCCTCTACGGCCTGCTAACTCTCACGCATCTGATCTAGACTCCCTCCAGGCACGCGCCGCTCCCGCTTCACTTAAAATGTCGCATGGCCGAGCCCGTCATCCTCGCCGCACTCTCTACAATCCACCCGCTGGAACGCGCTTTCTTCAGCCGGAGCCCGAGCCGCGTCGCTCGCGCCCTTCTGGGAAAAATTCTGGTGCGCGAGGGCCAAACTCGCCTCGTCGCCCGCATCGTCGAAGTCGAAGCCTACCTCGGAATCAACGATCCTGCCGCTCACGCCGCTGCCGGCCGTACCGCCCGCAACTCCGTTCTCTTCGGACCTCCCGGGTACGCCTACGTTTATTTCATCTACGGCAATCACTATTGCCTCAACGTCTCATGTGAACCCGAAGGCAAAGCTGGCAGCGTTCTCTTTCGCGCACTCGAACCGCTTCTCGGCCTCGAAGAAATGGCCCACTCCCGCGGAATTCCGCTGCCCAGCCCTCGCCATCGCCATCAGCTCACCAGCGGCCCCGGACGCCTCGCCCAAGCCTTCGCCATCACCCGCGCCCGCGACAATGGCTCCGATCTCACTGCTCCCGCCTCCGGCCTGTGGATTGGCGAAGACGCCTTCCGCGCTAAGAATATCCAAACCACCCCGCGCATCGGCATCACCAAAGCCGCCGATCACCCACTTCGATTTATCCTCGCCGGAAATCCCTTCGTCTCCGGCAAAAAATTCCCGCCCACAAACATCCGTGCCAGACTTGACAAGCGGGTGTAGACTGTCGCTCGGGTCAAACGTGCGGAAAACCGCACAGATCAAGACATTGGCCTAGTTGTCGATGATTCCAGAGCTGGGTCGGGAAATCGGAGGGTGGTATTTCAACTGTGCTTTGCAATAGTTTCGCTGCACTCGCCCCGCAGTGAAGTTTTACGGCATCCTCCCCCGGGACCGAATCATCTTACGTTAGTAGGAATTAGCAGGAGCCCGTTTGCGCAGTTCGCTTGCAGTCCGCCTGTCAACCGTCGCGTTAGCGATTTTCGCCGCCACTGCGCCCCTTCTATCCCGAGCTGTCGACGCTGCCGTGCTTGGCCCCAATTCCGCTCCGTCCCCCTCCAATATCGTCATCGGATTCGTGGGTGGATTTGTTGGCCATGACAACTCCCATCACGGCCCGGTTCAACTTGCTCAGCGCATCCGGCAAGCCGTTCCCAAAGATACCTACGTCCGCGTCTTCGAGAACCGCCACAGAAAACTGGCCTATCACGACGTGCTTCGTCTGCTCGATACCGATCGCGACGGCGCGCTTTCTCCCGCCGAAAAAACCCGCGCCCACATCGTTCTCTTCGGCCACAGTTGGGGAGCCTCCGCAGCCGTGCTCCTGGCGCGCGATCTGGGCCGCCAGGGCATTCCTGTGTTATTGACAGTGCAGGTAGACAGCGTTGCCAAAGTCTGGCAAAACGATTCCGTGATTCCAGGCAACGTCACTGAAGCGGTGAACTTTTATCAAACCCAGGGCATCGTTCACGGCCGTCGCCAGATCACCGCCGCCGACCCTGCCCGCACCGACATTCTTGGCAACTACCGCATGGATTACAAGAAAGCTCCGGTCGAGTGCCCCGAAGCCTCATGGTGGGACCGCGTCTTCACACCCGGCCACATGCAAAGCGAGTGCGACCCCCATCTCTGGACGCGGATCGAAACCTTGGTGCGGCAGCGCCTCTCGCCTCCTGAAACGTCCGCCGGCATTTCGCAAACCGACCGCGCCCAGCCCAGCCGCTAGACTCTACAGCAAAATATTATCGAGAAGCCGCGTTGTTCCCACGAATGCCGCAACCGCCACCAGCGTCCCGCTCTCAACTTTTTCCACCGCGTCCAGGCTCTCTGCGTCCACAATCTCAAAATAGTCGAGACGCACCGCTTCCTCCAGCGCAACTTCAGCGCGCCCCGCAGCCAACAATTTTTCTGCGCCGCGCTCCCCACTCTCCCAAAGGTTCTTCACCTGCATCAGCGCCCGATGCAACACCAGGGCCTGTTTTCGCTGTTGCTCATTAAGGTAAGCGTTGCGCGAACTCATGGCCAGTCCGTCTGCCTCACGCACAATCGGACACGCCACAATCTCCACCGGAAAACTCAAATCGCGCACCATGCGCCGAACGACCGCTATCTGCGCCGCATCCTTCTGTCCGAAAAATGCCACATCCGGTTCGACAACATGAAACAGCTTCGCCACCACGGTACTCACACCGCGAAAGTGCCCCGGTCGCGAACGCCCGTCCAACTTGTCGCTCAGTCCCTCCACCGTAACCCATGTCGCCGCGCCCGCCGGATACATTTCCTCCACCGCCGGCGCGAACAGCAACTCCACGCCTTCACTTTCCAACAACTCGCGGTCGCGCTCGAATGTCCGCGGATACTTTGCCAGATCTTCCGTCGGTCCAAACTGCGTTGGATTCACAAAAATCGAAACCGCAACCACATCGCATGCGGCCTTGGCCGCCCGCACCAGCGACAAATGCCCTTCATGCAGCGCCCCCATCGTCGGCACAAATCCCAAACGCTTACCCCCATGCCGCGCCGCGCGGCACGCGGCACGCATGTCTTCGATGGTGTTGCAGATTTTCATTTAGCTGGGATTTCTATCAGGACGAGGGAATCCAATGAATCGCGACATGCGCGCTCTGCAATTCGCCGGCAACAATTCCCCGGTTCCGTCGCAGCGCGATCTTATCCTGCTCCGAGCTGGCCGCCTTTGCGTCCACCAGAATCGCAACCGCGCGCCCGTAGGGCCACGCCGCCACCGGCAACTGCGCCAGAGCCTTCAAGACTTCTTCCGGCTTTACAATTTTTTCGTCATTCGCCGTCACGTCCGTCAGCAGTCCAACCTCCTCCGGACGCACCACCAGATACGGATTGCTCCAATGTTTGCTCGCAAGCAGGACAGGAAATTTCGCCGGATCGGCCGGTGACACCGCCTGCAACTCGGAAACAGCGTCCGGCGCCGCTTCCGCTTTTTTCCTCGTGCATCCTGTCAACAAAAGACCGCTAAGCAACCCGCAAACCCAGGCCAGTCGCCACCGGCCACCAAGTGCCGAAAACCTCACCGCACCACCATGGGAACGTCCGTCTTCACCGCCCAAATCAACGCCACCACCCAGCCGATCACAGTCCAGCCCAGAAGAATGTTCAACAGCAAAATTCCCGCAATGTCCCTCTTGCTCCGAGCCAGAGCAATAATCGACGGCAGAAAATACATCACAAAGCCAAAGCCAAAAAACGGCAGAAAAAAACCTGGCAGAAGGTGCATCATCACTACCTCCTCACTTAACCTAAGCCTAGCACCGCCGCTCCTCGAGTTAAAGCCCGGATCCTGTTCTATCCGTGTATATCCGTGCAAATCCGTGGCCGACGCTCTCTACCGCTGCATCGCTCTCTTCCGCGCCAGCACCGTGTCCAATCCCGCCTTCGTCTCCTTCGGCAAATGATAAGACTCCTCATCCGACGGATATTGCTGCGACTTCACATCCGCGCGAAACCCTTGCACCGCACGGCTGATCAGAGCGGCCGCGTCGCCGTACCGCCGCACAAACTTCGCCGGCGGCGCAAACGTCAGATTAATCAGATCGTGAAACACGAGCACCTGCCCATCGCACTCCGGACCCGCTCCAATCCCAATCGTCGGAGTTCCCACCTCGGCCGTGATCATCGCCGCCACTTCCCGCGGAATCCCTTCCAGCACAATGCACGCCACGCCCGCGCGGTCCAGCGCCACGGCATCTCGCATCAACTGCTCAATGCCATTCAAATTCTTCCCCTGCACTTTGTAACCGCCCATCACATTCACCGATTGCGGCGTCAGCCCAATATGCCCGGCCACCGGAATCTCCGCATCGATGATTCGCCGGATCAAATCCGCGCGCTTTTCTCCGCCCTCGATCTTCACCACCTCCGCCCCGCCTTCTTTCACAAACCGCGTCGCATTGCGCAGCGCGTCGTCGGCATCAATCTGATAAGACCCGTAAGGCATGTCCGCCAGCAGCAGCGCATTCTTCACGCCCCGCCGCACCGCCTTTACGTGATGCAACATCTCGTCCACGGTTACCGATAGGGTGTTCTCATAACCCAGCATCGTTTGGGCCAGGGAATCGCCCACCAGAATCATTTCGATTCCAGCCGCGTCTACCAACCGGGCAGTAGCGTAGTCGTAGGCGGTTAGGCAAGTAATCGGTTCGTGTCGGAGTTTTTGTTCCCACAGAGAAGCGGTCGTGACTTTGCGGCGGATATCGTCAGGGTGACGCCCGCCTATGGGGGTAATACTCATTCTGTCCTCCAGTGCCCCTCCGCCGCGGCGGATAGAGCCTGTTCCGCATCTTCGTGGATGCTGCGGGTATTGTAGCCGCAAAACAGGCGGGCGTCGATGGTCGTTTGTTGTTGGCCCGGCTCCGGGAAGTCAATCGCATCGGACACGACCAACGCGGACCTTCATAAGCTTACTTGCAAGCTTAAGTAAAAGCTTTACAAGAGTACCGGGCGGATGTATAGTAGTGGTAGAGAGTCTACTTTGTGGCCTACGAAACGTTTGAACGGCAGTCGGTCAGGATCGAAGAACCCGCCATCGCCATAGCACCTGACGGAAAAATTGCTCTGAATGCGGCTGCTACCAGGATATTCGAAGAAGCAAAAATTCAGGCGGTGAAAATCCTCTGGGACAAAACTAAGTGCGGAATTGCTTTGAAATCCGTGCCAAAGAACGATATCAGCGCATTCTCGATCGCGTTCGGTGACCGCCACAGTCAAGCTACGCTGACGGCTAAGACCTTCCTGAGGTATATCGGCTGGACCGCCGATCATCGTCAAACGGTTCGCGCGAAATGGGATGCTCAACAGAAAATGCTGGAAGCTGAACTACCGCCGCGCTTCGTCGATCGAGACAAAGGGTCGAAGCCTGGTTCGATTCCTCCGACTCCCGACGCAATGGATTTCAGCAATAACGACGACCCCTATGGGGGCAATGTTAACAATCGCAATGCTGACGAACGCAAATTGAACGATCACCTCATTCACGCGAGTGATACGGAAAGGGTGCGTGCGAACATCGCCAAGTCGAAGTCGCTCAATCCTGGCCCCGCGAAAACGGGGCGATGACGACAACTCTTGTGTGACGCTTCCATGGCGGGGGTTGGCTCCTAAGCATGGCAGAAAAGGGCAAACGCGATCTGGAACGCCGCATCGACGGGTTCTACTCCGTCTGCGAAAAGATCCTACTGCGGACCTTGATCTTTGGCTGCTTCGTCTACGAACTTGGCAAGTTCGCAAGGTGGCTTTTGCGATAACAGGCGGGCGCATTTTGATTGTGAGATACACAGAGCTCTTCAGATCTTCACCAGAAGCCGCGGTACTGGCTGTCTATGGTCTTGTCCACTTGGTACTGTTGCTGGCGAAGGAAATAGCGGTACAAGTGAAGGCGCTGCTTCGAACCTTGGGCGTCAAGTAGAAAACAGGCAGGAGAATCGATTATGCGACGCACCGTCGTCAACGCCAAGGGTCAGGTAATAATTCCAGGCGAGTTGCGCAAGCAGCTTGAGATCAAGCCAGGTACGCGCATCACGTGGAGCGAAGAGAAGGGCCGACTCATTCTGGCCCCGATGACCGCGCGGCGCATAAACGAAATCAGGGGATTTCTCAAGCCCAAACCTGGCGAGCCATCCGCGTTTGACGAACTGTTCGAAGAGCGGGCGCGAGAGCGTCGCCGAGAAGAGTCGAAGTTTGACTCCTACGAGCGCATAATCAAGAAGAAAATAGGCAAAGCAGAAAAGATAATGAAGCGCTATCGCAATACCCTGCGTGCTCTCGCAAAGTAAGGGCCAGCCACTGGAGAGGCCAACGACCAACGACTAACGACGGTTTTTACGCCCCCACCCCATCCTGTCCGCCCAGTGGCAAGAAATATTGCGTCCCCTTGATCGGCTCCGTTACCTTCCGCAGTAACTCCTGCAAATCTTCATTGCGGTCGACAAAATCGATATCTGACGTATTTACAATCAACAAATCCGACGACGTGTAGTGAAAAAAGAAGTGCTCATACGCCTTCACCACTTCTTCCAGATATTCATCGCTTACCGCCCGCTCGCCCGGCGCATTTTTTTTCTTCAGCCGTTTTTTCAACACTTCCGGCGTCGCCTGCAAATAAATCACCAGATCCGGAGTCGGCAGCTTATGTCGAAAGTGGTTGTAGTAGCGGTTGTACGTCTCCAACTCCTGATCGGTCAGATTCAGGCAGGCGAACAGCTTATCTTTCTCGATGATGTAATCCGCCACCACCGTCTTCTGCGACCCTCCGCCCAAATCGAGCGCCTGCAACTGCTCGAACCGCCCCACCAGAAACGCGAACTGCGCCTGGAACGCAGCCCCCCGCTCCCCTTCGTAAAACGCGCCCAGAAACGGATTCGACTCCGGTTCGATCACCCGCTGCGCATTCAGCCGCTCCGCCAGTATGCGCGCCAGCGTGCTCTTGCCCACCCGGATCGGTCCTTCCACGGCAATGTAACGCGGCAGTTCGAAAAGATTCGCCATAATTTCGCAATACGTCTCGCAATTATTTCGGAATTGGCAGGATATCCCGGATAGCGCCCACTGGCAATTGCGCGAAGAGTTAACAGAAGAAATTGGGTAATTGAGCAATTTTGTAATCGGGTAATTGAAAAGCATTTTCGGACCCGAATTTGCAAAATTACTAAATTACCCAATTACCAAATTGCCCTTTACAATCCTCCCATGCTAGCCCTTGCCCTCACCAGTGCCGCATCCCTTGCGGCCGCCGCCACTGCGGCCTACCAGTCCATGGCTCCCACTGGACAATGGTTCGGAAAAACTTTCACCGGCCTCACGCCTGGCTCGCGCCAAATCGCACTCACCTACGACGACGGCCCTAACGATCCTCACACACTCCGCCTGCTCGATGTCCTGGCCAAACACGGAGTTCCCGCAACCTTCTTTCTGATCGGGAAATATGTCCAGCAGCGCCCCGATCTCGCCCGCGCCATCATCCACGCGGGCCACATCGTCGGCAATCACACTTTCACCCACCCGTTTCTAACATTTCACAGCGACCATGAAATCACTCGCCAACTCGCGCAATGCCAGGCTGCCTTACAAGATGCCGTCGGCGATCACTCCAATCTTTTCCGTCCACCCTTCGGCGCGCGCCGTCCCGCCGTTCTCCGCATCGCCCGCTCGCTGGGTCTCGAGCCAGTCATGTGGAACGTGACCGGCTACGACTGGAAGGCCCCGCCTGCCGTCACAATCGAGCAAAAAGTCTCCCACCAAATTCGCGGCGGCGATGTAATCCTGCTGCACGATGGCGGACACAAACAACTCGGCGCGGACCGCTCCCAAACCGTGATCGCCACCGATCACTTGCTCACCCGCTACAAATCTGAAGGATTCGAATTCGTAACGATCCCGCAAATGATGGCCGAGTCAGCAACCCGCCGTCAGCCCTCGACAAAATAGATCGTATTCGATTTTCTCTGCGTCTCTGTGACGAAGCCTGCCCTGAGCGAAGCCGAAGGGTGGTGAAATCGCTCTTATCCCTTCACCGCCGCAAACGCTCCCCGCGCCGCCGCCACCGTCTGCTGCACATCCTCACTCGTATGCGTCGCCCCCAGGAACGCCGCTTCATACTGCGACGGCGGCAAATAAATTCCCGCATCCAGCATCGCGCGAAAGAATTTCCCAAACGCCACCGTATCCGATTTCGATGCCGACTCCCAATCCGTCACCGGCCCCGCCGTAAAGAACCACGTAAACATCGATCCCACGCGGTTGTGGCACAGCGCCACGCCCGCATCCTTCGCCGCCGCTGCCACGCCCTCCACCAATTCCCGGCTCAACGTGTCGATCCGCGAATAAATCTCCTGCTTATGTTCCCGCAAGTGTTTCAGCATCGCGCATCCCGCCGCCATCGCCAGCGGGTTCCCCGACAGCGTCCCCGCCTGGTACATCGGCCCCAGCGGCGCCACCAGGTTCATAATCTCGTTCGGCCCGCCATACGCCCCCACCGGCAATCCTCCGCCAATAATCTTCCCCATCGTCGTCAAATCCGGACGAATGCTGTAAAGCTCCTGCGCCCCGCCAAAAGCCACGCGAAATCCGGTCATCACTTCATCGAAAATCAGCACCGACTTTTCCCGCTCCGTAATCAGCCGCAACGCCACCAGGTAATCGTCCGCCGCCGGGACGCACCCCATGTTCCCCACCACCGGCTCCACAATTACGCACGCAATCTGATGCTTGAATTTTTGGAACGCATACTCCACCGCTTGCACATCGTTGAACGGCAAGGCCAGCGTGAATTGCGTGAACTCCTCCGGAACCCCCGCCGATCCTGGGATTCCCAGCGTCGCCACCCCCGAGCCCGCCTTCACCAGCAGCGCATCCGAATGCCCGTGGTAGCAGCCTTCAAATTTCACAATATATTTGCGCTTGGTATAAGCCCGCGCCAAGCGAATCGCGGACATCGTCGCTTCCGTCCCCGAACTCACGAAGCGAATTTTCTGCACGTGCGGAAATGCCGAGATCACCAGCTCCGCCAAATCCGCCTCCGCCGGCGTCGATGCTCCAAAACTCGTCCCATTACATGCCGCTCCCACAATCGCATCCAGCACATCCGGCGCAGCATGACCCAGAATCAGCGGTCCCCACGATCCCACATAATCGATGAACTCATTTTCGTCCGCGTCCCAAATCCGCGGTCCCTTGCCCCGCACAATAAAAGGAGGATCTCCTCCCACCGATCCAAACGCCCGCACCGGCGAGTTCACTCCGCCCGGAATCATGCTCTCCGCGCGCTGTTGCAGACGACGTGACTGTTCGACCTTTCGAGACGTTGTGGACGGCATCAGGGCTCCCACCAAAAACTAACTCTGTTGACCAACGCGACCGACTACTATACCAGCCTCACTCCTCCCGAATTAACCAGATATTCATCGCGCCGCCATCATTTTGCAACATGGCGGCGGTAACCTCAGGTCATCAAATCGCCCTTCTAACCGGGAGGGTTTCAAGGACGGCTTCGGGGGCTCCGGGCCGTCCTCTTTAATTTCTGCCCTCTCTACTCCCAAGTTCCGCAACACAAAATTTACAAAACCTGTCTTGACTCCAAACCCCGCCAGACTATAGTTCTGTTCCTCCTCCCTTGGTGAGATCAGTCTCATGTCTGCGAAAGTCGCATTTCGCATTCCTCAAGAGACTAACGACGGCGATTCTCCCAAGTCCGGCCTCATTTTCGATGCCGCTGGCAATCTCTATGGCACCACGGAACACGGCGGCCATCATAACGAGGGTACAGTTTTCGAAGTTACGCCCTAGCCTGGGATTTCTTGGCCCCACGCCGTGCGCCCGCACGGTTCGGGGCTTGTATCCTCACTTCAAATAAGCCCTCACCAGCCCAATCAAATCTTCACCCAGCTCTTCCGGCGATTCCATCTCGTGATCCGGATTCATCATGTGCAGGCGAATATGATCTTCCAGAATCTCCGCCATCAATCCATTCACTCCTCCGCGGATTGCGGCCAGCAACATTAAAATATCCGCGCACTCGTCCCCCGCCGTTAGCGCCCGCTCCACTGCCGCGAACTGCCCCCGTATTCTCTTGATGCGAAACAACAGCTTCTGTTTCTCTTTTGAAATGATCGGAATCTTATCTTGCATTTTTTCGTTCCTTTGCAATTTTTAAGTTGCCAATACCCTAGGGGGGTATGATATAAGATGGTTGGCCGTAAAATCCAGCACTCACAAAAACCGCATGATTGAAATCTACAGAAAGGAGATCCAAACCAATGGCTTGCATCGCTCTCCTCGCTCCACCTGTGGCGATGGCGACGACGCAGTTCACGCGCGCAACCCCTTACCTATTTTCCGCCCTGCGGGAACAAAGTATGGAAACACAGCCTCTGCGCATGAACTGGGTCGTGGTCACCGGCAAAAATGGCAACCGGAGCCTCAGCATGCAATGGACCGCACCGAGCAACTGCTAAAGCGGTCCGCGCATGTAACACTCCTTTAACCAGCCTTGCGTAGGCTGAATGGATTGGCGCGAGCGATCCACTGCCTATCCGGATCGTCCGCCGCTTCATTAACCATAGTTAAATTGCGGCGATATATATGCGTAAACCGCTTGGCGAATCCCGGCTGGCCGTAACTGGGTGACCAATGTCACGGCGCATGGTGACATGCGGTACAGAGGTGATTTCAGTATCCATCTAACTTGGGATTGTGCAATTGAAATTCATTTTCAATATCGCCCGGACGTTCTCCCGGCTTCGCGCCGCCTGCGGAACATGCGCCAAGCTTGCGCCTACAGTCCGTCTGCGTGCTCTCTGCCCGAGTCTAATTCTGCCGATCGTTGCCTGCTGCGTTCTTCCTGCCTTCGCCCAGAACTCCGACGCCCCTCCCGCAACCAAGCCCGACTCGACCTCGCAGCCCAGCGCCACCGCCACCAATCCCGCGCCCGACGACTCCACCGAGTCCATGTTCCCGCACTTCAAGAATTCGCGTTACTGGCTCACCGGCCAGGCCAACTTCATCTTTCAAACTCATCCGCCTTTCCACGCCGACTACAGCGGCACGAACAGCCTCAGCCCCAACTACCAAAAAGCCACATCTCGGGTTCTGACTCTCTACACCGGCGTGCGCCTCAACAACTCCACCGAAGTTCTCGTCGATATCGAAGAAGCCGGCGGATCCGCTCTCAGCACCGGCCTCGGCCTGGCCGGCAACACCGACCTCGATATCGTGCGCAATCCTTCGCTGAGCAAAGCGCCCTATCTCGGCCGCGGCCTGATCCACAAAGTTTTCGCCCTCAGCCAAGACAAAGTCGAAAACACGCGCAGCTATCTCTCGCTCTTCGACGAACTTCCGCGCCGCCGCCTCGAACTCCGTTTCGGTAAATTCAGCGTGCCCGATTTCTTCGACATAAACTCGGTCGGCTCGGATACCAAATTTCAGTTCATCAACTGGACCACCGACAACAACGGCGCTTACGACTACGCCGCCGACACTCGTGGCTACACCGTTGGCCTTACCGCCGACTTCGAAGACCGCAACTGGGGTTTCCGTTTCGCCGAAGCCTTAATGCCCAAGGTCGCGAACGGAATCGATCTGGTTTACCGCCCCTGGCAAGTCCACGCGGAAAATTTCGAATACGAATTGCGGCGCGGCGCAATTCGCAAAAAAGCCGGAGTCGTCCGCCTCCTGGCCTACACCAACTATGCCAACATGGGCATTTATCGCGACGCCATCATCCAGTTTGAAGATCACGCAGCCCCGGCGCCGGAGCTGGTCCCTGAGATCACGAATCACCCCTGGCACATCACTCGCAAATACGGATTCGGCGTCAACCTCGAACAAAACCTCACAACCAATCTCACCGCTTTCGCACGCTTCGGCTGGGACAACGGCAAGACTGAATCCTTCGCCTACACGGAAGTCGATCAAACCTTCGCCGAAGGACTCGGTGCAAACGGCGCATGGTGGCATCGCAAACAAGACCGCGCCGGCATCGCCTTCATCTCCAACGCCATCGCGAAGGATCACCAATACTATCTCGCCGATGGCGGTCTCGGCTTCCTGCTCGGCGATGGCAAACTCAACTACGGACGCGAAAATATTGTGGAGACTTACTACACCGCCCACGTCTGGCGCGGCATCTACCTGGCGCCGGGCCTGCAGCATATCAACGATCCCGGCTACAACCGCGACCGCGGCCCCGTACTCGTACCCTCATTCCGCGCCCACGTCGAGTTCTAGAGCCGACGAATCGTCGGATCTCTTTGCCCGGCTCAAAGAAATTTATCCAGGATCGCCGTCTCGAATTCCTGAATTCGAGCGAAGGCGGGATCGTTTGTGATGAGGCCCGTAGCCGTGGCCCGGAGGGCAGTTGCGGCCTGCAGCGCGTCTGGCGTGCGCAGCCGATAAGCCGCGCGCATTCGTGCCGCAATGTCCGCCGTTTCCAAATCAGGCGCAATCCACCGCAGGTTTGGATACGTGGAAAGCAAGCCGTAGAATTCGTCGACTCTCCGCTCGTCGTTCTCGCGATACGAGGGGGCCAGGAGTTCCGTCATGGTAATGGTGGAAGTCACGGCCTCATGCCCTGCTTTTTCCACCCAGGAGAAAACCGCATCGGCAAGCGCCAGATACCGGTCATTCGCTTCCATGTGATAAATCAAGATGCTGGTGTCAAGAGCGTCCGGCGCTGACGCTGGAGGAATATCCGTAGCCGCTCTACTCCCAACTCTGGCGTTCCTTCTGAATGTGTTGCGGCGGATAGAGGTTCCGGGCTATTCCCCGAAGGGCCGCCCGGTGGGAGGCCGGCTTCTGCAGCACCAGCACTCTCTTGCCGCGCACCACCACCAAAACCTTATCGCCGGCTTTCAAATCGAGCGCTTCCCGGGCCTCCCGCGGAATTACGATTTGGTTCTTGGAGGAAATGGTCGCTTGTGGCATGCTTTACATTCTAGCATAAAGTAAAGCGCCTGCGGCAGCCTACCTCTCCACCTTCACACCCTTCCAAAACGCCACATACCCCTTAATCTGCTTCGCCGCATCCTTCGGCTCGGGATAAAACCACGCCGCTCCCGCATTCTTTTTTCCATTTACCTCAACATCGTAATAACTCGCCGTGCCCTTCCACGGACACACCGTATGCGCATCGCTCGGCTTAAAATGTTCCTTGCGGATCGCATCCGGCGGAAAATACTGGTTCCCCTCCACCTCAACCGTCGCATTGCTTTCGGCCAGTACCGCGCCTTCCCACATTGCTTTTGCCATAATGCCCATATAGATTCCAGAAAGCTGCAACCGTTTCACAACCTTAATGCCCACACAAGCCCCGCTAACCAAAACCCACTTCAACGGACACTCCATGGTCGCCCCGCTCGCCCGCGTCCTCGTCTGTTCTCCACGCACCGCCGGATGGAATCAATCAGGCCGCGCCGCCACATGGCAAGACCTCGGCTTCCACCACGCGCCAGACTTCGCCATCGCCCAATCTCAACACGACGCCCTCTGCCACGGACTAAAATCCGCCGGGGCCGAAGTCCTCGAACTGTCTCCCGCTCCCGATCTCTCCCTCGATGCCGTCTATACCCACGACGCCTCCCTCCCCACCGACCACGGCCTCATCGTCATGCGCCCCGGCAAACCCGACCGCATCCCCGAAGGCCCGCACCACGCCACGCTCTGCGAGACGTTCGACATTCCCACGCTCGCCCAGATCACCGCCCCCGCCACCACCGAAGCCGGAGACATCCTCTGGCTCGACTCCAAAACACTTCTCATCGGCCACGGCTATCGCACCAACGCCGCGGGCATTCAGCAGATGCGCAATTTACTAGCGCCCCACAAAATCGATGTCATCCCCGCTCCGCTCCCCTACGGTCCCGGCCCATCCGCATGTCTCCATCTAATGTCCCTAATCAGCCTGCTCGACGATCACACCGCTCTAGTCGATCTCCCATGGCTCGCCGTAGAAACTGTCGAACTGCTCAAGTCTCGCGGATTCAACTTCATCGAAATCGATCCTGCTGAACGCGAAACGTTAGCCTGCAACGTCCTCGCGCTAGGCAACACTCGCCTGCTTGCCCTCGAAGAAAATCACATCACCAACGCCCGCCTCCGCCACGCCGGGTTCGACCTCCGCACCTTCCCTGGCTCCGAACTCTGCATCAACGGCAGTGGCGGGCCTACGTGTTTGACGCGTCCGCTGTTGCGGAAATGAATCCTGCCGACTGACAAGGCTCAGATAAGAATCGCCAGCATCTCTCTTGAACTCAACTGTGTCCACGATCTTGATCCTTACCGTGTGACCATAACCGCCCAGGGCCGGGTTCTCAAAAATAGCGAGGGTCGCCTCCCGTGGCGAATTAAAGACTGAGAGACCACTTTGGTGGACCTTAGACTTCTCGCCCCGGCCCGAGGCGCATTGCGGCGACCGAGCTTTATCGAGATCCTCTCGGAGACACAAAGTGCCGGCAGGGAAAGGCTGAGGTCGCGTAGAGGCGGAAGACTCCTACTCAGCGCCACTGGAAAAGGTTTACAATGGCGCCGTTTTCGAGCAGGGAATTCCGGGCAAGGTTGCCCACTGGAGATGAAGCTATGAATGACGGTTCTGACGACTCTAACGGCCCCGCCATCGATGGCGGCGGAACGACTGCGAATGTTCCATATACGCCCTCAACTGATCCCCCGCCCGACCCCCCTTGTGACACCGTGATGTTGCCGACCTTTCCGGTCGAGGTGCCGGCGTGTGTACCGTCGGGCACGGACGTGCCGGACGCGCAACCTGACGATGGGTCCGAGGGCGGAAGCGATGAAGATTCTAGTTCGGAGGCAGGATGACAACATGGTGTACTCACACGCTACAAATCTGGCCCAGGAAGTTAGTTAGGCTTGGGCTGTTCCTGCTAAAATAATTCCGTATGCTTCTCCCCTTCGTCCGCGAACTCTTCGTGGACGTAGAAAAGCTCCCCGCCTTCGCGCGTGTTGCCTCCCACCTCAAGGAGGGCACGGGGCGAATTCGTGTCTCCGGCCTCTCGCCCACCGCAAAAGCCTTGCTGCTCGTGCTTTTCCAGCGTTCCGCCGGACGCCCGCTCATCTTCATCGTTAACGATAACCGCACTGTCGAAGACTTCCTCCCCGTCCTCCGCGGATTCTGCGAACTCACCAACGCCTGCGATCCCGAGTCCATCGTCGCCCTCCCCGCTCGTGACGTTCTTCCCTTTCAAAATCTTTCTCCGCATCCCGAACTTCAGGAAGAACGCGCCACCGCTCTCTGGAAGATCGCCACCGGCGCCGCATCCATTGTCATCACGCCCGTTGCAGCCACCGCCATCCGCCTGCGCTCCGGCGATTACTACTCCAGCCTCGCGCGCACTGTCCGTCGCGGTGAGTCCTTCAATCTCGATTCCCTTCTCGCCCATCTCAACACCGTCGGCTACACCTCCACCGACGTGGTCGAAATGCCCGGCCAGTACGCCGTTCGCGGTGGCATCCTCGATGTCTACTCCCCCGAAGCCGACCGCCCTCTACGCATCGAATTCTTCGGCGACGAACCCGATTCCATCCGCAAATTCGATCCCACATCGCAGCGCTCCTCAAATCCCGTCGACGAAGTTCTGCTCCTCCCGCTCACCGAAACCCCAGTCAGCGAGCATCTTCTCGCCACAATTCACACGCGCCTCAGCGGCAAGCGCATCACCGGCAACGAAGAAATCGTCGAGGCCGCGGTCCGCGCCGGCGGCGTCAACGTTTTTCCCGGCTGGGAATTTTATTCGCCCGTTGCCGGAGCCGACAGCACCATCTTCGATCTCCTCCCGCGAGCCTCCATTCTTCTCGACGAAACCGATCAGCTCAAAGAAGAGTTCGACCGCTTTTGGACCCGCGTCATCGAAGCCCACGAGCGCAGCGGCGTGGGCAACCTCGTCCGTCCCGAGGATATTTACTTACCCCCCGATGATTGGTGGCAGAAAACCTCCACTCTTCCCGGCGCAGACGTCGAGCATCTCGGCATCACCCGCAGCCTCGACGACCCTTCCGAAATTTCAATCCTCACTCAGCCCTCGCCGCGCTTCCACGGCGCAGTTCCCGCCATGCTCGAAGAAGTTCAGAAGCTCAACTCCAACGGCAAACGCGTTCTCTTCGCCGTCCCGAACATCGGCGAAGTCGAGCGCCTCGCCGACGTCTTCACCGAATACAACGTCTCCTTCAAGCTCGGAAGCCGCACCCGTGGCGGCGAGAGCTACGCCGACGAAACCAGTTACTTCGCCGGAGAAATCCTCACCACCACTCTCGCCACGGCCTACGTGCCCGATGGCGTTCTGCTGCCCGAGGCCAATCTTGCCATCTTCGGCTCCCGCGATCTATTCGACGAATCCGAATCCGTCGCCTCCCGTCCCCAGCGATCCAAATCCAAAGTCTCCGCATTTCTTTCCGACTTCCGCGACCTCCAAGTCGGAGACTACGTCGTCCACGTCGAACATGGCATTGGCCAGTATCAGGGCCTGAAGGAAATCAATCACGGCGATGGTCCTGCCGAATTCATGCTCCTCGAATTCGCCGACGCCGCACGCCTCTATGTCCCGCTCACGCGCCTCGACCTGGTTCAGAAATATCGCTCCTCCGAAGGCGCCAAGCCGGTCCTGAGTCATCTCGGCACGCAGTCCTGGTCGAAGACAAAAGCTCGCGTCAAGAAGGCCATGAAAGATATGGCCGACGAACTTCTCAAGCTCTACGCTGAGCGCAAAACCGCCGTCGGACACGCCTACCCGCCCGCCAACGAGTGGTTCCGCGAGTTCGAAGACGCCTTCGAGTTCAACGAAACCGAGGACCAGGCGCAAGCTATCAAAGACGTTATCAAGGACATGGAATCCACTCAGCCCATGGATCGCCTGCTCTGCGGCGATGTCGGCTACGGCAAGACCGAAGTCTCCATGCGCGCCGCCTTCAAGGCCATCAACGACAACAAACAAGTCGCCGTGCTCGCACCGACAACCGTTCTCGCCTTCCAGCACTTCGAGACTTTCAAACAGCGCTTTGCTCCGTTCCCCGTCACGATCGAGATGATCAGCCGCTTCCGCAACGCCAAGCAGCAAAAAGAAATTCTGCAAAAAACCGAAGCCGGCAAAATCGACATCCTCATCGGCACCCACCGCATCCTTTCGAAAGACATAAAGTTCTCCGACCTTGGCCTCCTCATCGTCGACGAAGAACAGCGCTTCGGCGTCCGTCACAAAGAGCGGATCAAGCAAATGCGCAAGCAAGTCGACGTGCTCACCATGTCGGCCACGCCCATTCCCCGCACCCTTCACATGTCGCTGGTCGGCCTGCGCGACATGAGCGTGATCGAAACTCCGCCCAAGGATCGCATGGCGATCCAAACTGTCGTCGCCAGTTGGGATGAAAAACTAATCCAATCTGCCATCGAGCAGGAACTCGAACGCGGCGGCCAGGTCTATTTCGTCCACAACCGCGTCGACACCATTTGGGAAATCGCCGCAAAAATTCAATCGCTGGTTCCGCCCGCGCGCATTATCGTCGGCCATGGACAAATGTCCGAAGGCGAACTCGAAAAAGTGATGCTGAAATTCATGCACCACGAAGCCGATATTCTGGTCTCCACCACGATCATCGAGAACGGTCTCGACATCCCGCTCTGCAACACGATCTTGATCAATCGCGCCGACCGCCTCGGCCTCTCCGAGCTGTACCAGCTGCGCGGCCGCGTCGGCCGCTCCAACCGCCGCGCCTACGCCTATCTCATGCTTCCGCCGGAAATCGAACTCACGCCCATCGCCCGCCGCCGCCTCGCCGCTCTCAAAGAATTTTCCGACCTCGGCGCGGGATTCAAAATCGCCGCCCTTGACCTCGAACTTCGCGGCGCAGGCAACATGCTTGGCGGCGAACAGAGCGGCCACATCGAAGCCATCGGCTTCGAGCTCTACACTCAAATGCTGGAGCGCGCCGTGCGCGAAATGAAAGGCGAAGCCGCTCCCGACGAAGCCGAAACCCAGCTCAACCTCGGTCTGAACATCCGCATTCCTGCGGATTATGTTCCGGAAGAAAATCAGCGCCTGCAGATGTACAAGCGCGTTGCGCGCGTAGAAACCGAATCGCAACTCACCGACGTCGCCGCCGAACTCCAAGACCGCTACGGCCCGCCCCCACCCGCTGTCCGGAACTTGTTGGACTATGCCTCGCTAAAACTGTTGTGCATGAAAGTCGGCGTCAACGCCATCGAGCGTAAACGCGACTCCGTCACCCTAAAATTCCAGCAAAACGCCGCCGTCGATCCCGAGCAGCTAGCCCGCTTCGTCTCCGCCCAGCGCGGAGCGCAATTCACGCCCGACGGCATGTTGAAATTTGTCTTGAAAGCAACGGCTGCCGATGAAGTCCTGCGGGCGTTACGCACCGTCTTGGATCAACTGGCGAGCGCTGAACCAGCATCAGAGGTATCATCGAGCGCGAGCGGTAATGCTTCTCAGTGATGGTGCACGAGGCCCAAGGCGAAGATGCATATCATGTAGCCAGAACAAGCCATCCCGTTGGCAGTGTGGCGCAGGCCGAGCACAACTTCGTCGTTGATCTTTCCGTCTATCTCATTGAGTGCACCGTGCTGCTTGTAATATGCGATTCCGACCACCGCAACACCCAGCGTGATCACGCCCAGATCCAGGCGATCGATTCCCAGAGTGCTACTCGAGAATTGGAGCGCAACAATGATCAGCAACATGGCTCCGACAGCTGTCACGCCAATGCCGCTAACAGTCTTGTAGAAGTGTGGCGAGCGTGGCGCCATCTGAGTCAGATTCATGGAAATCCTCCCGTGCGAGTTCACTAAACGCAAGCATTCTACTCCATGCCCGATGGGTCGCCAGCCACAAACCCCAGCAGTTACAATTGTTCGACAAGCGAAACTCGAACAAATAACGACTAACGACATTAGACCAAGCGACCGTCCTATGCCCATGAAACTCCGCAAAGCCGTTTTCCCAGCCGCCGGACTGGGCACCCGCTTCCTGCCCGCCACCAAAGCCCAGCCCAAGGAAATGCTTCCGCTGGTCGATAAGCCCATCATCCAGTACGGAGTCGAAGAGGCCATGGCTTCCGGCTGCAACCAGATCCTCATCATCACCGGCCGCGGCAAACAGGCCATCGAAGACCACTTCGATGTCAGCTACGAACTCGAGCGCATGCTCGAAGAGCGCGGCAAGAATGATCTGCTCCAGATCGTGCGCTCCATTTCCGACATGATGTACGTCGCCTACGTCCGCCAGAAGGAAGCTCTCGGCCTCGGCCACGCCGTCCTCATGGCCCGCGAAATGGTGGGGCACGAGCCCTTCGCCGTGCTCCTCGCGGATGACGTGATCGACGCCAAAGTCCCCTGCCTCAAACAAATGGTCGAAGTTTTTAACGAGAAGCAGTGCTCGGTTCTGGCCACGCAGATCATCGAAGGCAAAATGATTTCGTCCTACGGCGTGCTCGACGTAAAGCCCGTCGATAGCCCGTTCGGCGAGCGCCTTTTCGAAATCAAGAACATGGTCGAGAAACCCAAAGCCGAAGAGGCCCCATCAAACCTCGCCATCATCGGCCGCTACATCCTCACTCCCGGAATTTTCGATTGCCTCGCCGAAACTCCCACCGGCGCCGGCGGCGAACTCCAACTCACCGACGGTATGCGCCTGCTGCTGCAAAAAGAAAAAATGTACGCCTACGTCTACGAAGGCCGCCGCCACGACACCGGCGACAAGTTGGGATTCCTGAAAGCCACCGTAGAATTCGCTCTGAAACGCGAAGACCTCGGCGCCCCCTTCCGCGAATACCTAAAAGGATTGAAGTTATAAAGGCTTCCAAGAAAACATTTGTCATCCCGAGCGAGGATTCTGCTTCGCGCCAGCGAAGCAAAACCGCAGCCGAAAGCCTGCCCTGAGCGAAGCCGAAGGGGATCCCTATTCACATCTCTCCCGCCAGCCTCGCCAGGAGTTTCCACCACGAACTCGGATTCGATCGCCACTTGGCAAGCGAAAATCTCACATCGATTCCTTCAACTTCTTCGACTTCTCCTCCACCCCCCGCGCCAACTTTTCCTTATGCTCCTCAAGCTTCTTAGCAATCGCTGCATCCCCCAACCCAATCATCTGCGCCGCCAGAATCCCCGCATTCGTCGCCCCCGGTTTTCCAATCGCCACGGTCGCCACCGGAATCCCCGCCGGCATCTGCACCGTCGCCAACAATGAATCCATCCCCTGCAACGACGTCGAAGGAATCGGCACTCCGATCACCGGCAAAGTCGTATGCGCCGCAATCACTCCTGCCAGATGCGCGGCTCCTCCGGCCCCCGCAATAATCACCTGAATCCCGCGCCCCGCCGCCTTCCGAGCAAAGTCCGCCGTCCGCTCCGGCGACCGGTGGGCCGAAGTCACATCCATCTCATAAGCGATTCCGAATTCCTCCAGCGCCTTCCCCGCTTCGCGCATAATCTCTAAATCCGAATCGCTGCCCATCACAATCGAAACCAATATCTTTCCCATGATTCCTCCGAACTAAGAATTTCTCTTTAAGAATTGTCATCCTGAGCCAGGATTTTGCTTCGCGCCAGCGAAGCAAAACCGCAGTCGAAGGATCTCTTTCACTTCCACGTTTCTTTCCGTTCCGAAGATTCTTTTTACGCACTGGATGCCCCAGGTCTCGCCGGTTTTGCGAGACCTGGGACTGCCCTCAACTCTTCCTCAACGCTCTCCCCGCAATATCCTTCCGGTAATGCGCCCCATCAAAACGAATCTTCCCACAAGCCTCATAAGCCCGCGACACCGCCGTCTCCAAATCCGCCGCCCGCGCCGACACCCCAAGCACCCGCCCGCCAGCCGTATAAAACTCTCCATCGCGTTTCGAAGTCCCCGCGTGAAACACCTTTACACCCTCAATCGCCCCAGCCTCGTCGATCCCCGCAATCTTCTTCCCAACTTCAAACGTCCCCGGATATCCTCCCGAAGCCATCACCACACACACCGACGCTTCCCGTGACCAGTTGAAATCCCCCTCGCTCACCCGCCCCGCAATCGACGCCTCCAGCGCATCCACCAGATCGCTCTCCAGCCGCATCAGTATCGGCTGCATCTCCGGATCGCCAAACCGGCAATTAAACTCCAGCACCATCGGTCCGCGCGCCGTCATCATCAGCCCGCAATACAGCACGCCCTTATATTCCGCGCCCTCCGCCTTCATCCCCGCCACCACTGGCTTCGCAATATGATTCACCAGCCAGTCCCGCATCTTGTCATCCACAATGTCGGCGGTCGAATAAGCGCCCATTCCCCCCGTATTCGGCCCGGTGTCACCGTCGCCAACGCGCTTGTGATCCTGGGCCGCCACCAGGGGCGCAACTCTTTCACCATCGCTCAAAACCAGAAACGACAATTCGTCGCCCACCAAGAATTCTTCCAGCACCACGCGTGCGCCCGCCTCGCCCACCATTTTCCCGCTCAACATTTCGGCCGCAGCGCTCGCCGCCTCTTCTTTAGTTGCCGCCATCACCACGCCCTTGCCCGCCGCCAGCCCATCCGCCTTCACCACCACCGGCGCATGCAGGTGCGCTAACGCGTCGCGCACTTCCTCCATCGAATCGCAAATGGCATAAGCCGCCGTCGGTACCCGATGCCGCTGCAAAAATAATTTTGCAAAACTCTTGCTCGCCTCCAATTGCGCCGCAGCCTTGGTCGGACCAAACACCGGCCATCCTCGCCGCGTAAATTCGTCCACCACTCCCAACGTCAACGGCAACTCTGGACCCACCACCGTTAAATCCGGCCGCAGCGACTGCCCCAAAGCCACCATTGCATCCAGACTCTTCAACTCCACCGGGAAACACTCGGCCTCGTCCGCGATCCCGCCATTGCCCGGCGCGCAATACACCTTCGAAACCCGCGCCGACTGCCGCAGCTTCCACACCAGCGCGTGCTCCCGTCCCCCGCTGCCTAGAACTAGAATTTTCATAGAAGAGAAAGTAAAGGTTAGGGGAGACGAAGAACGCTGTCAAACGCGCAGGAGCCTCTCACCACGGAGGCACGGAGACACGGAGAAGAAAAGAAATCAGCCACTGCTAGGCAAAGCCCGGTCGTCGCTTCCGATCGCGAGCTCTTGAAACCTAAGACCTAAGACCCAAGACCTAAGCCTTGCTCTTCCCCGAGCCTGCGTGTCTCCGTGGTGAATCAGAGTTAACCTCGCTTAACTCCATCGTATAATCTTCCCAGATGATCACCGTCTCCAAGGAAGACTATCTCAAAGCCATCCTCGAAGCCGAGAGCGAAGGCGAATCCGTGATCTCCGCCCGCCTCGCCGACTGGCTCAAAGTCTCCGCTCCCGCCGTTACCATGGCCGTGCGCCGCCTGAAGAAAGATTCCCTCGTCCGTGTTCAGGCCGACGGCCACCTCCGCCTCACCGCCGCCGGCCGCAAGATCGCCCGCAGGCTCACGCTCCGCCATCACCTCATCGAGCGCATGTTGGCCGAACTCTTCGGCATGGAATGGTGGAAGGTCCACGACGAAGCCGAGCGCCTCGAACACGCCGTCTCCCCCGACTTCGAAGCCAAACTTCTCGCCAAACTCGGCAAAGGCGGCATCTGCCCTCACGGCAACATGAGCGAGATGGAAAGCCCCGCCAGCCGCCGCCATCGCGGATTGCTCCTCCTCGCCGACGCCCAGCCCGGCATCGCCTACACGGTCAGCGGAATCTACGAGCGCGACCGCCGGCTGCTCGAATTTCTAGAAGCCCGCGGCATCCGCCCCTCCGCCAAGTTGCGCATCCTCGAACGCAACTACGATCAAACCCTCACCCTCTCCACCACCTCCGGCAACGTCTCCCTGGGCCGCGCCGCCGCCGAACGCGTCTGGCTCTCCCATTAGGTTTGCGTGGCGCGAGCGCCCTCGTCCGCTGATTGACGCCCGCTTGATTTTGTCATCCTGAGCGCAGCGGAGGATCCCTATTCCCGCTACAACCGTTGCCCCACAAGGCATTTCGTCTGTTGAGCCAAGAATCGGGAAGGGCACGACTTCAGTCGTGCCGTCAAAGTCAGCAAAAAGATCATGGGCTTTAGCCCCTGAGGCCCTAGCGCCTGAGTTTGCAATTCCATTACTTAACCATAGTTTATTTCCTCATGTATACTTACGCTAACCCCGGATGAATCCCGCTCCCACCGAGCCCGCCGTAGTCATCACTCACGAAGACGTCGACCGCGCCCACGACCGCGCCCGCGTCTCCACCGCCCGCTCCCGCCGCGGCTTTTCCTCCAAAGCCCGTCTCCTCTGGCTCCTCGTCGGCCCCGGTGTCCTGGTCATGCTCGGCGAGAACGACGGCCCCAGCATGGTCTCCTACGCCGCCACCGGCGCCAAATTCGGCATCGGCTTCTTTCTTCCCTTCGTCGTCCTCACTTTTTGCATGGCCATCGTCGTCCAGGAAATGACCGTCCGCCTAGGCGCCGCCACCCATCGCGGCCATGCCGAACTCATCTTCGACCGCTTCGGCCCTTTCTGGGGATGGTTCTCCATGATCGACCTCGGCATCGGCAACTTCCTCACCCTCATCACCGAATTCATCGCCATCCGTGCCGGCCTCGGATTCTTCGGCGTCCGCCCCTGGGTCGCCATCCTCATCGCGCTCGTAATCCTCTACGGCGCGCTCATGTCTCACCGCTACTGGACCTGGGAGCGTGTCACCCTTGCCGCCGCCGTCTTCAACTTAATCTTCGTTCCAGTCGCGCTCATGACTCATCCTAACGGGCACTCGATCGGCCACGCGCTCATCACCTGGCAACCGCTCCCCGGTTTCGACAACCAGACCATTGTATTTATCCTCTCTAATATCGGCGCCACCGTCACTCCCTGGATGCTGTTCTTCCAGCAAAGCGCCACCGTCGACAAGGGCATGACCACCAAAGATATCCACTTCGGCCGCATCGACACCTTCCTCGGAGCCGCTCTCGCCACCGTCGCCGCCATCGCCACCATTCTCGCGACCGCTCCGCTCTTCGCCCATCAGATGACCGCCGATAATTTCCAGGCCGCCGAATTCGCCCAGGCTCTCCAGCCCATCATCGGCCACTTCGGCGCATCGCTCTTCGCTCTCGGCATGGTCGAAGCCGGCATCGTCGCCGCCATCACCATCTCCACTTCCTCCGCCTACGCCTTCGGCGAAGTCGCCCACAAACCCCACAGCCTCAACCTCCCCATGGGGGAAGGGAAAAGTTTCTACGCCGTCCTCACTCTCTGCGCCGCCTCCGCCGCCGCCATCGTCCTTATCCCCGGCCTCCCGTTGGTCTACGTCGTCCTCATCGTCAACGTGGTCGCGGTCCTCGCCATGCCCCCAGCGTTGGTCTTCCTCTTCATGCTCGTCAACGACAAAGAAATCATGGGCGACCTGGTCAGCCCGCTCTGGGCTAACATCCTCGCCACCGCAGTCGTCTTCATTCTGACCTCCGCCGGCATCCTCTTCGGCATCAGCATCCTCGCTCCCAACCTCTTCACCGCCCTGGGAGGAAAGTGAGCATGAACCTCAGCCCGCATAACGGTTCATGCAGGGACAGCCGCCCTCGGCTGTCCAGTCGAGCAAAGCTCGACGGTTTTTCCCCATCCACGAAACTCGACGCAAACACCACCTCAATCTGTCATTCCGAAGGCCGGCTTTTCGGCCTGAGGAACCTGCTTTCCTTCTCAGCTCCACGATTTTCAACGCAACCAAATCCGAGAACTTCACTATGACGAAATCCCATCCCACCCCGCCCCCCATCTCCACCGCCGACCAATCCCTAGCCCTCTCTACCCTCGAGCCCGACCAACTCGTCGCCGCCAAAAAACACCACATCCCCCGCCGCCACTTCAACGGCCCCGAACTGGCCGTCATCTGGGCCCTCCGCCTCTATCTCTTATTCATGATGGCAGTCGTCATCTACCAAGTCTGGACCGCCGGGCGCTGAGTGCACCGCGAATAAGTGACGCACAAACTGCTTCGAAAAAAAGGACGTTCGCCGATTCTCAGCGAACGTCTTCTTAAGACCTTCCTCTTAAGGCTTGCGCGAAATCTCAAGCGCGGGAGCGCCAACAGCAAGCATTCCTAGCGAGCCCTCGTGGGCATAGGTTTGAGTCGTTACATCTCCACTGTCCTGCGGAACGATTTGCGCCTCCGACTCCGCATGCATTCCCGCCACGATGGGCTGATTGGCAACCGTCTCGTACGCGTATCCTGTTAGTCGAGCCGAGGGAACGCCGGGGAAGCCCTGGGTCGTGACTCGCGCCCATCCATAATGAGCTTCGCCGTCGATTTTGAACTTGAACCCAAGATAGCGGGATGTAACGTTCACCCACGGACCTTTGCTGGTATGGGTCGATGTCCCATTGAACCCGTTGAAGATGAAGCGGCCTTTTGCCATTTCCGGAAAATCCTGGAACTGGTCTTTGCGCCCGATGATTTTCCCAATTTTCGCCGCCGAAGCAAACCCGCCGCCGCTGGTCATGGCTTCGTTGCCTCGCAATCCGAGGGCGAAAATTGATCCAAAGCACTCGCGGAACCCCGAGCCGCTGTTGCAGTAACCCTGCAGGGAAAGGCTGGCATCGGGAATGCCATCGTGATTGAAGTCGATCTTCAGTTTGCGCGCCTGTTCGTTTATGCTTTGATTCGCCGGCGTGAAAACCACCTCCGCATTTCCCGCCGGCGGCAGCGCGAGAACTCCAAGACCTACCGCGCTGGCCGTAACCCCCGATAAAAGCCAGCTCGAATCCGCTCTGGATGCGCCTTTTGCTGCTTCGACATAATCACACAAATGATTGTTCAGCGCCTCGGGCAACGGCGCGGTTAGCCTTCTCTGGTTTTGAGCTGTGCAATTGCGATTCTGCGGCATGGGAACCTCCTCCGTAGGGAATTTTGGGGGAGCGAACAAGACAGGGACACAATTTACATCAGAAATGCAAACCAGGCAACCGCCGCGCTCCCAGACCTATCCCAGCCAAGCGAAGCTCTGAAAGAGTCCGCCTCTAATTTTGTCATCCTGAGGAAGCGGAGTCGCTCGCGTAGCGGGCGACTCCCGACGAAGAGCCTGCCCTGAGCCTGCCGAAGGGACCTATGTGTGGTGTGTCAATAGGTTGTTCCGGTCGAGACCGGAACGGCTGATGGGCGGAGCGTGGTCTAGACTAGCATGCGGACGATGCCAGTTGTACTGATGGAGCCAGCGCGGAAGCTCGAG